>Ga0180009_10001244_pt1 | contig 31634 bp, 29 predicted proteins | sample OS_PC_MetaG_FD_123537 | JGI IMG/M metagenome (GOLD analysis project Ga0180009, IMG submission 123537) | Groundwater microbial communities from the Aspo Hard Rock Laboratory (HRL) deep subsurface site, Sweden - OS_PC_MetaG | ecosystem: Environmental > Aquatic > Deep subsurface > Groundwater...
CTGAGAATGAGATATTTTTTCCAAGATCAAGGAAGGCGAAAATTATAACCACAGGAATACATTGCAGTATTTCGAGGATTGTAATTTGAGCCTGACGTAGAGATTGGGGCAAATAGCCATTCTCGGACAGCCCCCTAAGTTAATGCGAATGCGCCCATCTTTTATGGTCCCCTAATCTCTCTCAGCTATCGGGACATAGTCTCGCTTTTTCAACCCGATGAATATCTGACGGGGACGGTGTAGCTTCCATTTGGGTTCATCGATACTCTCCTTCCACTGGCTGATCCACCCGGGAAGACGGCCAATGGCGAACATGACCGTGAACATATTAAGGGGTATTCCAAGTGCCCTCAGAAAGATACCGCTGTAAAAGTCCAGATTTGGATACAGATTGTGATCTATGAAGTAGGAATCTTTCAAAGCAACCTCTTCCAGCCTTTTCGCAATATCCAGCAGGGGATCTTTCCGCTTGAGCTTCTTTAGTACCTTGGCACACATCTTTTCCATGATACGGGCCCTCGGGTCATAGGTTTTATAGACCCTGTGCCCAAAGCCCATCAAGCGAAATTGATCGTCTTTGTCCTTGGCCCTTGCGATATAGGGACCGGGATCCCCGCCACTTTCGTAAATCTGTTGGAGCATTTCCACCACGGCCTGGTTGGCGCCTCCGTGCAGAGGACCCCAAAGGGCTGCTATTCCCGCTGAAATGGCTGCATAGAGATTGACCCGGGCGCTCCCCACCAATCGAACGGCTGAGGTAGAACAGTTCTGTTCATGGTCGGCATGCAGGATCCAGAAGACATTAAGGGCCTGCACCAGATCCTCATCAATGACGTATGGCCGGACAGGGGAATCAAACATCATATTTAGAAAGTTAGCGCAATAGGAAAGGTGATGTGAGGGATATACCACCTTATGGCCCAGGGAGATTTTATAGGACATGGCGGCCAGGGTCCTCACTTTGGAAAGGAGCCTGGTGAACGTTATGTTTATCTCCTCTTCTTCGCTCCTCTGGGGGAGTTCAGGGTAAAATGCCCTCAAACCATTCACCATGGATGAGAGAATGCCCATGGGATGGGCCCTTCTGGGGAAATTTCCAAAGAAGGATCGCATGTCTTCATGGACCAGAGAATGGTCGTTCAACAACGCAGAAAAGCGATTCAGCTCTTCCCTGGTAGGCAGTTCGCCATTGATTAAAAGGTAGGACGTCTCTCTGAAGCTTGAATGCTCTGCAAGCTGTTCCACTGGAAACCCACGGTACCGGAGAATTCCCTTTTCGCCGTCCATGAATGTGATGCTGCTTTCGCAACTACCTGTATTTGCATAGCCGGGATCAAGGGTAATGAGTCCGGTCTCTTTACGGAGATTGGATATATCGATGGCCCTTTCTCCTTCAGAGCCCTCAACAATAGGCAGATCAAAAGTCTTTCCATCAATTATCAACTTGGCTGTACTTTCCATTTCTCTTCATCCCTCTCGTGTTGATTTCACGCCTTTACATTACCAAAAGCATCCGCCGCTTTTGAATTATGACTGTCAATCTTCTTTAGCCTAATTTCCAATGATTATCAATACTGAAATTGATGCTCTCTATTTTCTCCGGTTTTCAGGTCTTAAGGCACGTCTATATACCGATCTTGGGCAGATGCTAAAGTTTTTCTATAGCTTATCCCAGATTTGCCAGAATCCCGGGAACGATTTATTCACACACTTCTCATTCGTTATTATGATTTCGGGAACTCTCAGCCCCACCACCGCCAGGCTCATAGCAAGACGGTGATCGTCATGGGGATCCAGCCGTGTTCCGGAAAGTTTTTCTCCACCATGGATAACAAGACCATCATCCATTTCTTCAACACGCCCCCCCAACCTACGCCATTCATGGAAGATGGCATGCAGCCGGTCGCTCTCCTTATGACGAAGTTGAGGAACATTTCTAATGACCGTCTTGCCTCTCGCGAAAAGGGCAATTGCCGCAAGGGTAGGCACCATGTCAGGCATTGTGCTCATATCTGCCTCAATCCCCGAAAGCGTTCCGCCGTGAATAACCACCCGGTCTGATTCCTTTTCAATAACGGAGCCCATTCTCTCCAGAATATCAAGGAACCGGATATCACCTTGCCTCGTAGTAAAAGGATAGATGTTCTCCGTGACAACAGTTCCGCCGGTCACGGCAGCTGCAGCCCAGAAATAGGAAGCAGAAGAAGCATCCCCTTGAATGGTAAACTCGCGCGGGCGATACACCTGGCCGGAGGGAATCCTGAAATAGGTGTATCCATCACGTACAACTTGAACTCCGAACTGCTTCATCACATCAAGAGTAATATCCACATACGGTTTTGAGACCAGACCCTCCATGACCTCAATCTCCATATCCTTTTCTGCATAAGGAGCGGAGAGTAGCAGTGAAGAGACAAACTGGCTGCTTTGATCTCCTGCCATATAAACTTTCCCGCCACGAATGCCATCAGCAATGACATGTACCGGTGGATAACCGTTCTGTTTAACACAGGAGGCCTTTACACCAAGCTGGTTCAGGGCCGTAACTAAGTCTCCAACTGGTCTTGCCAGCATTCGCGGTGTACCGGTCATGAGAAATTCTCCCCCGCCAAGCGCGATAACTGAGAGGAGTAATCGAAAGGATGTTCCTGAGTTGCCTAAATAAAGCTTCTTTCTTATTGAGGTAGGGTGAAACTTTCCACCTGTCCCTACGACCTTAAGGTTTTTTCCCTTAATGAAGATATTCACTTCAAGGTCCCGTAAGGCACTGATGGTATAATGTGTATCTTCGCATTCCAGAAAGTTTTGAAGCAAGCTCTCTCCATTAGCCAGGCTGGCGGCGATGATTGACCTATGGGTGATACTCTTTGAGCCCGGTATTCTGACCGTGGCATGCAATTCGGATCTGGGATTAATTTCTTTCATTTTGTTTTAATAGCGCTTCCTTCACCGCATGGCTCATGACCCCAACAGGCGGGTCAATCCCTGTCCACAATCTGAGCTGTTCTGCTGCCTGGTGGATAAACATGCTGATTCCGTTGATTGTGATGCATCCGCGGGCTTTAGCCAACCTAATCAGCCTGGTTTCAAAGGGGTTATAGACGATGTCCATCACTATCAGCCCTTCTACCAAAATCTGTTCAGGAACCGGACATTGATCAACACAGGGATACATTCCTACTGGTGTCGTTTGAATCAAGACATCCGCTCTTGTCTCTCCAATCTTATGAAGAGGAATATAAGGGCATCCAAGGGAGCGGGCAAGCTCTTTTCCCCGCCCTGAAGACCGATTGGCGATCGATATGGTCACATCCCTTTCTTTTAATATAAATCCAATGGCTCTGGCTGCCCCTCCGGAACCAATGACGAGACATGTCATTCCCCTCAGATCTATCTTCTCCTCCAACGCCTTTACCGCCCCAATGGCGTCGGTGTTGTACCCCTTCAACCAGCCGTTGTCATTTACGATGGTGTTAACCGCTCCAATCCGTCTTGCAAGGGGATTTATTTTGTCAAGATAGGGAATCACCGCAGTTTTGAAAGGGATTGTAACGCTCGCGCCCTTAATATCAAGGGCCTTTATCCCTCTTACGCATCCCTCGATATCTCCTGCTTCAAAGGCAAGATAGACCGCGTTCAGACCGGTCGCTGAAAAGGCCGCATTATGAAGGGCCGGGCTGAGGGAATGCCTGACAGGGTTGCCTATCACTCCGTAAAGGGCGGTATGCTGATCAATCATCATCGTGAAAGTATCTCCAATATCTTTTTCATATCCGGGGCAGGAATCTGTCCTGAGGCAGACTCCTGCCCTTTTTCAAGGGATGCAAAGGTCATGTGACCGCCCATGAGGGGGCAGGCGATGCGGCTGATCCGGCCTAAGGGCCCCATGCAAAATGCGATAATCTTCATTCCAGTGGCCCGGGCCTTGGGTATTAGTTCAAGGACCCTGAAGTTGTCTTCCCATGCACTGGCCCATGTCACAATCTTCACAATATTAGCTCCCGTGGCAGCCATTTTCACAAAAACATCCTCTAACCTCTCCTGAGAAGGGGTTCCATTTAAAAGATGTGCAGACACAACGTGACCGCATGCCGAAGGATATTGAAGGACCTCCTGTCGAAACTCCGGTAGCAAACTGAATTCTACATCCACAAGATCCACTCCTGCTTCCATGGCGTCTATTAGATGGCGCACCCTTGTCCTATAATCGTCAGATCCTTCCCCTCCCTCCCGTTTAGAGCGATATGTCGCCAAAATTGGTTTGGGGGCACGCCTTATAATCTCGTTGAGATCAAAGGTCTCCAGGACATCTAAACGGATTTCCATCATATCCGCTGACTGCGCGGCCGCATCCATTTTCCTGAGTACCTCGAAGTTATTCCTGGCCATTATGGAAACACAAATCATTTTCGATTGATGCCCACCCTGGCCTTCGGCTCGTAGCCTAAGGCTCGGAGAGCGCGACATGCTTTGAGCTTGCACTCGCTTCTGGTGCTCCACTATGTTTGACCTCCGACCGGTAGATCTGGGCAGACCAGGTCTGGGCCAGGGATTGTTGATTGAGCGTCTTCGCAAAAACCTTGCCCGGCTACCATCCATAACATGCTCATGTGCGTCACTTCTCAGTGATCGTCTCTTTGATCTTGTGGCCAAAATGCCTCCCTGCATTTTCCACATGCCCCAGCACCTGATCGTCCGGTTTGATCTTCACCACCGAGATTGGCTCCCCCTGTGATGAAACCAGTCTAATGGTCTCCGCGTTTTGAAGAATGGTGGACACGGGGCCGTTGGGGCCGGTTGCCACGATGAGGAGCAACGGCCTCCGTTCGATCTTTACCCTGCCCACTAAAAGGGGCATGGCCTGTCCCTTCCAGTTTACCCCCATCACTTCGTCTCCTGCCTCCAATTCAGAAAGATACCGTGTCCTTCCTCCAGGTACCATTGTATAGGCGTGAACAGGCCCTGCATTGACCCTGAACGGTCTAGGGGAGACGTAGGGGTTATCAATGCTCTCTGAGTGGACCATAAAGAGGCACTGACTGCTGTTGCCAGTCAGCATACCTTCCCCTTCCTTCATCATGGTGCATGTGTCCACACAAACCCTATCCCCCATCCCCACCGGGAGAACCTTTTCAATGGTGAGCAGTTCCAGGCCAATAACTTCCTGACCCGATCGGATCTCATTAAATATTTCCCTGACCCTTGCCGGGTTCCTATGGGTTATGATCACGCCGTCTACGCCTTTTTCTAAAATCCCGGCAGCGGTTTTGGCCTCCTCAAGATCCTCGACCTCAACAAAGATATTATCGGCCCTGGCCACCAGATTTTCTAAGGGGATGATCTTCCAGTCCCTGGTCCTGATAACAACCTTTTTCCGTCGACTGAGCTTGATGATCTTTTCCTCATCTTCTGATGAATGGATCTCCACACATACCACATCTTTTTCCCATCTCAGGTCTCCGTTATCAGAAACGGTCGTTATCAGCCCTAATTCTTTAACATCTTTAACCTTATCCGGCGGCACAATGACCGCGTCAGCCCCCATCTCTAAGGCCGCAGTAACAAGTTCCTTTTTCCACGGGTCGGCCTTAACCCAAACCTCTTTCATTGCTTCATTACCTCATTGCTGAAAAAGCCCTTAAGCGATTCAAATAGTACCTTGAATGACTCTCTGTCCTTACTTCTAATGATTCGGATCAATTTGTTTGCTGATTCGAAATACTGCTCAATGAAATCCCCGGCATCAGAGTTATCCATCAGAAGCGACCCAAAAAGGCCCTCAGGTTGCTCCACAATAGATTTGATCCGATCAAGACTCTGCTTGAACGTCTGGGTGGAGCATTGGACAAGGTTTTCAAGCTCAATCCCTGATCGGCTTATACAAAGGGCCAGGACAAAGGTCGAAAAGTGGTTGACCCCCTGGACAATTCCCATAATATGATCATGTTTTTCGGGTGCCAGGATTGTCACTCTAAAACCGGCCTTTTGAAAAACCCCTGTGATCCAATCTAACCATTGTTCTCCTCTGCCAGGGCAGAGTACAACCCTTGCCTGGTGATCTTCGGCCACATCCGGACCAAAAAGGGGGTGCGCGCCCACAACCTGTGCACTGGAATATTTCAGCATGGCCTTCATGGGACGTTTCTTTACGGATGTGAGGTCCATCAGGAGTGAGTTGTCCGGAACCAGCGGGCCGATCTTTTTTATTACTTCAACTGTGCTGGAGATGGGAACCGATATGACAACCACATCACAGTTGGGTGCCATTTCCTCAGGACTAAGACGGGTTTTGCGGCCCGTCCGAAGGACCTCAAAACCAAATTGGTCTAAGAGGCCTCCAAACCACGATCCCATCCTGCCGGTACCACCCACAATTCCCACTTTGGGCCTTAATGAAGGATTTCTTAATCCCATGGATCACCCCCTGCCGGGTAGGACCCGAGCCGTTTCATAAACGAGCAGTAACCCTCTATTTCCTTGACCGCCTCATGTACATTATCATCCTGCTCATGTCCCTCAAGGTCCACAAAAAAGAGATACTCCCAGTTTCTCATCTTCATGGGCCGGGATTCAATTCGACTCATATTGATATCCCTCCGCGCTAAGGGAGCCAATGCCTTATGCAGGGCGCCAGGCCGGTGGTTAAGGAGAAAGAGGATGGAGGTTTTGTCCGTCCCAGTTGGGGCTGCATTGTTCTTCCCGATCCCCAAAAACCGGGTCACATTGTGGGGATTATCCTCTATATTTTCTTCCACAATGTTCAGACCATAATTAAGAGCCGACATCCGGCTGCCCACGGCGGCCGCACCGGGCTCATGGGTTGCCCTCTTGGCTGCAATTGAAGTGCTTTCCTGTTCCTTTACAGGGATTTGGGGAAGGTGCTCCTTAATCCAGGATCTACATTGGGCTATGGCCATGGGATGCGAATATAGGCCTTTGATTTTTTCAATACTGTCCTCTCTGCTTAAGAGATGATGCCTTATTCGGAGAAAAGTCTCGGAGGCTATCTTCAGTTCATACTTGTAAAGGAGATCTAAGGTGCTGTTTACTGAACCTTCGTATGAATTCTCTACTGGCACCACACCCTGCTGGCAAACGTCCTTTTCTATTAAGTCAAATACCCCTTCCATTGTCTCAGAGCCATGGAATAGGGTTGAATGGCCAAAAAGATGAAGGGCTGCCTGGTGGCAGAAGGTGCCGTCAGGGCCTAAAAAGGCCACGGAATAGGGTCTCTGAACCGATCGGGCCGCGGAAATGATTTCGGTAAATATATGTCTGATAGCCTCTTTAGTCAGCTTTCCCCGGCTTTTCGAAACCAGACGCCTCAATACATCTTCTTCCCTCGAAGTATCCAATACTTCGATTTCAAGCCCTTCTTTGAACCTTCCCACCTTGGCGGCTATCTCTTGCCTGTCGGACAGCAACGAGGTAATTTGATCATCTATGCTGTCAATCTCATCTCTGTATCCGCCCAGGATTTTCCAGTTTTTCTCACTGTTGTTATCTCGTTCCACTCCTCTTCCCCCTGATTGTTATTGAGAAATTCCAATGCCTCGTCAACTGTCGCATTTCTATGCACGATCATGCAAAAGGCTGCTACCATCTTGGTGGGATTTTGATGCTGAAATACGTTGCGTCCAATGGAAGTCCCTGCGGCCCCTGCCTCCATGGCGCCTCTAACCATCTCAAGTATAGCACGATCCGATTCCATTTTGGGCCCGCCGGCAATGATGACCGGTACATGACATCCTTCCACAACATCCCTGAATGATTCCGTACTGCCGGTATAGGAGACCTTAACTACGTCTGCGCCTAACTCGGCGCCCAAGCGGGCGGCATGTCTAATTGCTGCGGGATCATATTCATCCTCGATCTTCTCACCTCGAGGGTAAATCATAGCCAGAAGCGGCATGCCCCACTTTGATGCCGTGTGCGCCACATTCCCCAAATCGGCCAGCATCTCTTTTTCGTGACCGTTGCCGATATTCACATGCACTGATACCGCGTCAGCTCCCAGTTCAATAGCTTCTTCAACTGTGCAGACAAGCGTTTTGGCATTCGGTTCTGGGGAGAGAGAAGTGCTGCCTGAAAGGTGCACTATTAACCCCATATCCGGCCCGCTTTTTCTATGACCCCGGGCAACAACGCCTTTATGAACCACCACCGCATTTGCCCCTCCATCTGCAACCTGAGTCATGGCTTCCCTCATGTTGGTAATCCCTAAGATGGGACCTGAGCTGACTCCATGATCCATGGGAACGATAACAGCCTTCCCGGTGTTGCGATCAAAAATCCTCTCTAATCTGATTTCTTTCCCTATCATTTTGATACCTCCTCATTCATTTTAATGATTATTACTTTCTTTCCTGCCAAGGAAGATGGCAGATACACCCGACCGCAACTTCCTGACCGATGCACCTTCTTCTCCATCGAATCAGCGCCATAAACCACGATCTTTGAATATAACCTGTCAACTCCCATATCGACATTTCTCCCCATTATTGATTCCTCCATCATCAAAAAAGGCCATGGTCGATCAATCCGCCCATGGCCTTTAAATACGATAATATCTGCGGCCTATGGGCGGACCTCTCAAGCCATAAAAATAAAAACCATACCAATAAGCCCTGACACGCCTTTCTGTTGGCACGGCGCTTAATCTACATCCTTTATTTTTATTGTTCATGATTTCTGAAACCTTTCTCTAAACTTCCTTAATCTCAACTACTCAACCACGCCATACCGTCTTGACCTTAAATAGTGATCAGCCAATACAATTGCCACCATGGCCTCTAAGACCGGCACAATGCGGGGCACTGCAGAGGTATCGAACCGGCCCTCTAAGTTTAATCGGGCAGGACGTCCTGCCCTGTCGATGGTCTCCTGCTCAATCATAATAGAGGGAATCGGTTTAACTGCGGCGCGTAAGACAATGTCATCACCGTTGGAAATGCCGCCCAGAATGCCTCCGGCCCGGTTTGTCTTAAACCCTGTGGGTGTAATAGGGTCATTGTTTTCAGACCCCTTGAGCCTAGCTGCTTCAAAGCCTGCCCCAATTTCTATCCCTTTTACAGCCCCTACGGACATCACCGCCTTTGCCAGATCCGCGCTCAATTTGTCAAATACCGGTTCACCTAATCCCGGGGGACATCCCTTCACCCTGACCTCAACAATACCTCCTACGGAATCACCTTCATCCTTTGCCTTTGAAATCACCTCTCTCATCTTGTGCGCCGCAGCCTCATCAGGGCAATAGAAGGGGTTTGTATTGATAGCCTCGAGATCAATATCTTCTGCCCGGACACCGCCCATTTCCAATGTGTAAGCAGTGATCCTCATCTCTAACGGCGCCAGGACCTTTCGTGCTACCACGCCGGCAGCTACCCTTGCGGCGGTCTCACGTGCAGACGATCTTCCCCCGCCCCTGAAGTCGAAATGACCGTACTTTTTGAAATAGGTATAGTCAGCATGGCCCGGCCTGAACAGCCGACGGAGGATTTCATACGGCTCACTCCTGACATCGTGGTTATGGATAAACAGGGCAATCGGTGTCCCGGTTGTGAGCCCCTCAAAGACACCGGAGAGGATCTCCACCAAGTCCATTTCGGATCGGGGCGTATCAATAGAGGAGCGGCCGGGCCTGCGTCTTGCCATCTCCTTAACAAAATCTTCCTCTGACAAAGGGATGCCGGAAGGACAGCCGTCTATAACGGTTCCGATGCCTTTTCCGTGCGATTCGCCGAAAGTAGTTATTTTAAATGCTTTTCCGAACGAATTCCCTGCCACCTTAATAGCCTCCCGCCAAATCGCCTTTATGCCAGTGTGGCAAGGCACTCATGATCGCTTGCGCCACTTCTTCAGGATTTTGGCCGTTAGTGTCCACTCTATAATCACTGGCGCGCTCATAAACCGGCATTCTCTCATTGAGAATCTCAGCGCTTTCTTTAAGTGGGTCGGCCCCTGAAAGTGAAGGGCGCCATTCACCCGACTTCTGTCCTTTTTTCATCCTGTCCCTTATGACCGGCGTGTTGGTGTCAAGCCACACCACCCAACCATTTTTCCTTAGATTCCTCACGTTCTCCTGATCTATGACTGCTCCTCCTCCCGTGGCAATGACCACGTTGTCTTTTGAGGCGATCTCTTCAACGACCTCCCTTTCCACACGCCTAAAATCTCTCCATCCGTTCTGAGATACATAGGAATGGATGGAAAGACCTATCTTTTCCTCAATAAGCCGATCTGTGTCCAAAAATTCCCTCTCCAAATCGCGGGCCAATAATTTGCCCACAGTTGTTTTACCGCTGCACCGGTATCCGATCAAAACAATGTTCATAATCCCTGTTTGCACCTGGCCAAAAAAAAGGCCGTGGGCACTTTTTTTGTGCCCACGGCCTTGAAACTTAAAAAATCAGCTTGTCAGCACATGAGCATAACTCTCCCGTAAAAATAAAAATAGAGGCTCTGCCATGGCTGATAACTGAAAATCATATCTGTTGCTGACCCTTTCATTTACTAATGATGAATGCTTATTAAACGATCAAGATCTATTTGTCAAGAAAAAAATTCCAAGGGATCTCAATAATATTTTTTTGAAGGGGCCGAAAAAAAAGCTTGACACATGAGATTCAGGAGATTATAAACCCGATTCATAAATCTTTTTTATGGTGAGTTTGGTTATCATGATTCATTTTTCGCAAAACATTATCGTCATTATCAGCGCAACAGGGATACTTGTATCTTTGTTGCTCCTCCTTTTGGGCGTCAGACCCAAATGTCCTGGCCTGATAATGACATGATTTAAACAAAACCCTTTAAAATCCGTTATCAGGCAAGCCTGGTAACGGATTTTTTTTGGCAAGAATTAGGCGTTTTTCATAACAACACAAAAGCAGTTTACGCTTTCTGTTCAAAGTTATGCTCAGCAGGCAAATCCGGCCTGACCGGAAACATTCAAGGAAGCAGAGCTTCCAGGCAGTGCGTTCCCAAGCTGGAGCTTGGGAACGAGTTTGAGTTAAGAGAAAAGTGTAACCCGGTGAATGTAAGGACGCCGAGAATTATTTGGAGAAAATGGGATGAGAAGTCAAATTACTCTCTACGACACCACGATGCGAGACGGGACCCAAGGCGAACAGGTCAACCTTTCAGCCGAAGATAAGTTCCGTATTGTAAAAAAGTTAGATGATTTCGGCATCCCCTATGTTGAGGGAGGATGGCCCGGCTCGAACCCGAAAGATGTCAGGTTTTTCGAGATGGCCCGAGTGGCGGATTTCAAAAAAACCCGGATAACGGCCTTTGGGAGTACACACAGACCGGGGATCTCCCCCCACGAGGATGATAACATCCGGGCGCTTCTCGAAACCGAAATGGAGACCGTGACTATTTTCGGCAAGAGCTGGGACCTTCACGCCACTGAGATCTTAGGGGTTTCCCTGAAGGAAAACCTGAGAATGATAAAAGAGACCGTGACCTATCTAAAAAGTGAGGGGAGGAAAGTGATCTATGACGCGGAGCACTTTTTTGACGGCCACCAGGCCAATCCTTCCTATGCTATGGAAACCTTAAAGGCCGCACAAGAAGGCGGTGCTGATACCATTGTACTCTGCGACACCAACGGTGGGAGGATGCCCCGGGAGATTGCGGAGATCGTTGTGGATGTCGTGGCCCGTCTGGGGGTTCCGATCGGGATTCATGCCCATAATGACTGCGGACTTGCCCTGGCCAATTCCTTAGCGGCTGTCGAGTCAGGGGCCCGAATGGTCCAGGGGACTATCAACGGTTATGGTGAGCGGTGCGGCAATGTGGACTTGATCTCAATCATTGGGAATCTACAGTTGAAAATGGGGTATTTTTGCGTGCCAGAAGAAAAGCTAAGACAACTCACTGAACTCTCCCGCTATGTGAGCGAGGTGGCCAATGTCCCTCCGTTTAATCAACGCCCTTTCGTGGGGAAAAGCGCCTTTACCCATAAAGGGGGCGTTCATGTCAGCGCCATTCAGAAAACCCCCACAGCCTATGAGCATATGGAGCCGCAACAGGTGGGTAATCGGCGACGGGTCCTTGTCTCAGATCTCGCAGGGAAAAGCAACATTGATTACAAGGCCCGTGAAATGGAGATTAAATTAGGGGGGAACGGATATGACAGCCAAAAGATCGTTGGCGAGATCAAAAGGCTGGAGGATGAGGGCTATCAATTTGACGCTGCGGAAGGGTCTTTGGAACTCCTTATAAAAAAGGTCACCGGTCAATTCCAGGAGCCCTTTACCCTTGAGTCCTTCCGAGTTACCACTGAGAAGAACCGCTCGGGTCCGGGCACCTGTCAGGCAACCATCAAGATCTCCGTCGGAGAAGAGGATGAAATCACTGCCGCCGAAGGGGATGGTCCGGTGAACGCCTTGGATAACGCCTTAAGAAAGGCCTTGACCAAATTCTTTCCCCAAATTGGGGAGATGGGTCTGGTTGACTTTAAGGTTCGTGTTATCGATGGGCGGGGCGGCACCGCAGCCAAGGTCAGAGTGCAGATCGAGTCCAGAGATTCACGGGAGATCTGGTCCACGATCGGCGTTTCAGAAAACGTCATTGAGGCGAGCTGGCAGGCCTTGGTGGACAGCTTTCAATACAAACTTTCCAAAGAATTGGCAGGAGTTTTATGATGAAAACAGATAAAGGTCGCTACATGGAGGAATACGCCGCAGATTCCCGCAACTACAGGAATCTGCGGAGGGTCCTTAGATAGTGCCTGAACGAAAAACCCTAGTTTTCGTTCGGACACTGATAGATAGAAACACGGGAAAGAAAAATGTTTAATGGGGAATCAGGATTCACTATTCCCCACTCAGCTATTTGACAAACTCTAAGGAGGTTATTCCATGAAAGACCATGTAACTATATTTGATACTACACTCAGGGACGGGGAGCAATCTCCCGGGGCCAGCATGAATATTGCCGAGAAGCTGCGTCTTGCAAGACAATTGGAGAAATTAGGCGTGGATGTTATGGAGGCGGGTTTTCCCGCGTCATCTCCCGGAGACTTTGAGTCGGTCCGGACAATCGCGGAAGCGATCCGAGACGTCGAGGTTACCGCCCTTGCCAGGACATCTAAAGATGACATAGACAAGGCCTGGGAGGCCGTCAAAGATGCAGCCAACCCAAGGATTCATACTTTTATCGCTACTTCGGATCTCCATCTAAAGCACAAACTCAACATGGATCGAGATCAGGTGGTGAAGGAGGCTGTTGAGGCGGTGAGATATGCAAAAGGCTTCACTGACAATGTGGAATTTTCAACAGAGGACGGCACCAGATCTGACAGGGACTATCTCTGCCGGGTATTTGATGCGGTGATCGAGGCAGGCGCCACTACAGTCAATCTGCCGGACACGGTAGGGTACGCCGTCCCCGAGGAGTTCTCTCAACTGATCACCTACGTAAGAGAGCATACCCCTAATATACACAAGGCCGTGATGAGTGTACACTGCCACAATGACTTGGGCCTGGCCACTGCCAATACCCTGGCGGGTATTAAGGCCGGCGCCCGTCAGGCAGAGGTTACCATAAACGGTATTGGTGAGAGGGCTGGCAACACCTCCCTTGAAGAGGTGGTGATGGCCCTTCACACCCGGAGAGATCTCATGAAATTGGAGACCTCTATTAACACAAACCAGATCCATCCAACCAGCAGGCTTACATCCATGATAACCGGCATTGTGGTTCAGCCGAACAAGGCGATTGTGGGGGCAAACGCCTTTGCTCATGAGGCAGGGATTCACCAGGATGGGGTTTTGAAAAATCCGATGACCTACGAAATAATGGACCCCGAAACAGTGGGCCTTGCCAGTAATAGCTTAGTGCTTGGCAAGCATTCGGGAAGACATGCCTTTAAAGACAAATTGGCCCAGATGGGTTATGAACTCCCAAAAAAGGAGCTGGACCGGCTTTTCCGGAAATTTAAGGAATTGGCGGATAAACGAAAAGAGATCTTAGAGGAAGATATTGAGGCCTTAGTGGCCGAGGAGATCCTTCGTGTTCCTGATGTGTATGAACTGAAATATCTCAACGTGGTGAGCGGCACGGTTGAGGTTCCAACGGCAACGGTCAAGCTCAGAATCAGCGGCAAGGAGGTAAAAAGCGCCGGGTTCGGGGTGGGACCCATTGATGCCGCCTTTAACACCATCGCCAAAATGATCGGAAGCAGCTCAAAGCTTATGCGTTTTTCGGTCAATGCAATCACCGGTGGCATGGATGCCCAGGGTGAGGTGACTGTTCGGTTGCAGGAAAACGGATTGGTGGCCCTGGGCAAGGGGGCTGACCCGGATATTATCACCGCCAGTGCCAAGGCCTATGTCAACGGGCTAAATCGCCTGGAATACATGAAGAAGAACCCGAGACTCTCACCCAATGAAGGCCTCCGTTAGCAACAGAAGGTTTTATTGGAGGACATGATAAGAGGAGAATCTGATGATGAAAAAGAGGATTATAAGCGATGCCGATGACAATAACTGAGAAGATCCTTGCGGCACACGCAGGGAAGGAGACGGTAAGCCCGGGCGAATTGGTACAGGTGAATGTGGATCTCGCATTGGCCAATGACATTACCGCTCCATTGGCCATTGACGTATTTGACCGCCTGGGGGTCCGGGAGGTATTTGACAGGGAAAGGATCGCCCTTGTCCCTGATCATTTTGTGCCCAATAAGGACATCGAGTCCGCACAACAGGTGAAGGTGACAAGGGAGTTTGCTCGAAAGCACCGGATAAAGCATTTCTTTGAATTAGGTGAAACCGGTATCGAACATGTCATCCTGCCGGAAAAAGGGCTTATCTCCCCGGGCGATCTCGTGATCGGTGCTGACAGCCACACCTGCACCTATGGCGCGCTTGGGGCCTTTTCTGCAGGCGTGGGGAGCACCGACCTTGGCGCCATCCTGGCCACGGGAAATACATGGCTCAAGGTCCCTGCAACAATAAAAGTCGTCTATGAGGGCAATCTCCGGCCCTGGGTGGGGGGGAAAGACCTCATCCTTTACACCCTCGGTCTTCTCGGGGTCGCAGGTGCCGTGTATTGTTCCCTGGAATTTACGGGAGAGGTGATGGGGCGGCTTTCAATGGCCCATCGCTTTACCATGGCCAACATGGCCGTGGAGGCAGGGGCCAAAAACGGCATCTTTGAGCCGGACGGGACCACCAAGGAGTATATGGAAGGGCGATCTGACCGGGCTGGCAACTTTTTAAAAAGTGACCCGGATGCCTATTACGAAAAAGAGATCAAGATCATGGTCGATGATATGGCGCCTCAAGTGGCGCTACCCCATTCACCGGATAACGTGAAGCCCATATCCGAGATCGGTTCAGTTCCCCTAGACCAGGTTTTCCTGGGTTCGTGTACCAATGGACGTTTGGAAGATTTGAGGGAGGCGGCCAGACTTCTCCAGGGACGAAAGGTGGCAGGCGGCACCCGGCTTATCGTTATTCCGGGGTCCCCGTTAATCTACAAGGAGGCCATAAAGGAGGGGATTATCGAGACATTCCTCGATGCGGGGGCAGTGATCGGCCCTCCCTGTTGCGGTCCTTGTCTTGGCGGACATATGGGGATTCTGGCAGAAGGAGAACGGGCCCTTTCCACGACCAATAGAAATTTTGTGGGCAGGATGGGGCATCCCAAGAGCGAGGTCTATTTGGCAAATCCGGCGGTAGCGGCTGCATCTGCGGTCATGGGTCAGATCGCGTCCCCCGAGGAGATTTAAAAAAGCGAATTGAAGACCAAAAACTCTTAGCTTGGCGGCACTTGACTTTTTTGGAGGTTAAAAAAGGGATGAAAATTGAAGGAAGGGTCTGGATGTTTGGGGATAATGTAGATACTGACCTTATTATCCCCGCGAGATATCTGAACGTATCGGATAAAAACGAACTGGCGAAGCATTGTTTCGCCGATCTGAGGCCTGAGTTTGTCAAAGAGGTGCGGGCCGGAGATATTGTTGTGGCTGGAGTCAATTTTGGGTGCGGCTCTTCCAGGGAACAGGCCCCGCTGGCAATGAAGGCGGCCGGGGTTGGCGCTGTCATCGCAAAGAGCTTTGCCAGGATATTTTACAGGAATGCCTTCAATATAGGTCTCCCCATCCGCGATTCGGAAGAGGCTGCGGAGGCTTTTTCGGAAGGCGCAAGGATCTCAGTGGATCTTGAGACAGGGGAGATCAAGGCCACTGATAAGGAAACGCGCTTTTTTGCAAAGCCAGTGCCGGATTTCATGATGGAGATCGTTCGAGCGGGGGGGCTGGTGGCCTATATCAAGAGAGAGGGCTCATTCTGATACAGGTTCTCAAAAAGGAGAATTGAGATGATAAGTGATATGGTAAAAAGGGGCCTTGATCGAGCGCCACACCGGTCTCTATTCAAGGCGATGGGCTACACGGATCAGGAACTTGGGCGACCGCTGATAGGCATAGCCAACTCGGCCAACGAGATCATTCCGGGCCACATCCATCTGAATGGGATTGTTGCGGCGGTGAAGGCCGGGGTCTACATGGCTGGGGGCATGCCGGTCGTATTCGGGACCATTGGCGTCTGTGACGGGATCGCCATGAATCATGAGGGCATGAAGTATTCCCTTGCAAGCCGTGAACTAATTGCCGACTCTGTTGAGGTCATGGCCAAGGCCCATGCCTTCGATGCCCTGGTACTTGTACCAAACTGTGATAAGATTGTGCCGGGGATGATCATGGCGGCAGCGAGATTGGACATTCCTGCTATAGTGATCAGCGGAGGGCCCATGCTTGCAGGCCGCCATCCTGACAAGGTGGATCAGAAGATCGATCTTATCACGGTTTTTGAGTCTGTGGGAGCCGTCCGTTCAGGCAGGATGACGACTGAGACCCTATCGGCCATAGAAGAGGAGGCGTGTCCGACATGCGGTTCCTGTGCCGGGATGTTCACGGCCAATTCCATGAACTGTCTGACTGAGGCTATCGGCCTGGCATTACCGGGAAACGGCACCATTCCAGCGGTAGCGGCCGCACGGATTCGGTTGGCCAAAAAGACGGGCATGCAGATTATGACCCTTCTGGAAAAGCAGATTACCCCCAGGAAGATCATGATTGAAGAGGCTTTTATCAACGCCCTCTCGGTGGACATGGCCCTTGGATGCTCATCCAACACCATCCTCCATTTAGCAGCCATAGCACACGAGGCCCATGTCCCACTTGACCTATCCAAGATTAACGAGATCAGCCTGCGAACTCCCAATCTTTGCTCCCTGAGCCCAGCGGGCAGGCACCATCTGGAAGATCTGGATCGGGCCGGCGGCGTCAGCGCGGTACTGAATGAGCTTTCCGGGGCCGGCCTGATCAATGGGCATTGTATGACCGTTTCAGGGAAAAGCGTTTCAGAGGCCATCGACAAGGCCGGGATCAGGGATTCACAGGTCATCAAGACAATCAAAGACCCCTATCGCAAGGAAGGCGGGCTTGCTGTGCTTTACGGGAATCTTGCACCGGACGGTTGCGTGGTCAAGCAGTCAGCCGTATGTGATGAGATGCTTTACCACAAGGGGCCTGCCAGGGTCTTCGATTCTGAGGAAGAGGTCACGAAGGCGATAATGGGGGGATCGGTCCTTAAGGGAGAGGTTTTGATTGTTCGATATGAAGGACCGAAAGGGGGCCCTGGCATGCGTGAAATGCTCACGCCCACCTCAGTCCTCGCAGGAATGGGGCTGGATGCCCATGTTGCCCTTGTGACGGATGGGCGTTTTTCAGGAGGAACCCGGGGTGCGTGCATTGGGCATGTGTCTCCTGAGGCCATGGAGGGGGGAACCATCGCCCTTATAGAGGACGGAGACATGGTTGTAATAGATATCAGAAACAAGGGCATCAACGTGAGGTTGACAGAAGAGGACCTCAAGAAGCGGCTTTCTCATTGGAAGCCGCCCGAACCAAAGATTACTTCCGGGTACATGTCTCGATATGCGGAGGGAGTATCTTCAGCGAGTGAAGGAGCTGTAATCAAATAGAAAGGGGGGAATTACTATCAAACTGAACGGCGCAAAAATCATCATTCGGACACTCCAGGAAGAGGGTGTGGAGGTCATCTTTGGCTACCCAGGCGGTGCGGTGTTAGACATCTACGATGAATTGGTCAAGGCGGACGTCAGGCATATCACCGTCCGGCATGAACAGGGGGCTGTTCATGCAGCGGACGGGTATGCCCGTGCCTCAGGCAGGGTGGGGGTATGCCTCGTCACCTCAGGGCCCGGCGCTACCAATACCGTATCAGGGATTGCCTCGGCATATATGGATTCAATTCCCCTCGTTGTCTTGACAGGGCAGGTACCGACCGAGCTGATTGGGAACGATGCCTTTCAGGAGGTGGATATCGTGGGTATCACCAGGCCCTGCACCAAGCACAATTACCTTGTGAAAAGCGTCGAGGATCTGGGCAGAATCCTGAAGGAGGCATTTTATATCGCACGCTCAGGACGCCCGGGCCCGGTCCTGGTGGATCTGCCAAAAGACGTTGTCCGAGCCAGCACCGGCTACAGGTCGATGAAAAACGTCCAACTCAGGTCCTACAACCCCACATATGAACCCAACTTCAGGCAGCTACCCAAGGCCATCAAACTTATAAAAGAGGCCAAAAGGCCGGTAATCCTTGCCGGGGGAGGGGTTATCCTCTCCAAGGCCTCAGAAGAACTAAGAGAGTTGGCAAAGAAAATCGAAAGTCCTGTGACGGCTACTCTCATGGGCCTTGGGGCATTTCCTGCGAGCGATCCATTGTGGCTGGGAATGATCGGAATGCATGGGACCTACCGTGCCAACATGTCCTCTGCAGAATGCGATCTTCTTGTCGCTATTGGGGTCCGTTTTGACGATAGGGTTACGGGAAAGGTGGAGACCTTTGCTCCGAAGGCGAGGATCGTTCATATTGATATTGATCCAACGTCCATTCGTAAGAATATCCCCGTGTCCGTTCCTATCGTCGGGGACTGCAAAATAACTCTGCAGAAGCTGAACAGCCTCCTTGAGAAAGAGGAGTTTGGGGATCTTAAGGAAGAGAGGAGAAGATGGCTGGATGAGATAGAAGAGTGGAAGGATACAAAACCGCTCAAATACACCCAGAAGGACGTGATCAAGCCCCAATACGTCGTGGAAAAGCTCTGCGAAATCACAGGAGGGGAGGCCATCATTACTACTGAAGTAGGCCAGAACCAGATGTGGGCCGCCCAGTATTACCACTTTGACCGGCCGAACTGCTTTATCACGTCAGGGGGATTGGGGTGCATGGGATTTGGGTTTCCCGCGGCTATTGGCGCGCAAGTAGCATGCCCTGATAGGCTGGTGGTGGATGTTGCGGGAGATGGAAGCATCCAGATGAACATCCAGGAGATGGCCACAGCCATGCAATATAGGCTCCCTGTCAAGATTGTCGTCCTGAACAATAACTACCTCGGAATGGTCAGGCAGTGGCAGGAACTCTTTTACAATCGCCGTTACGCTCACACCGAGATGAGTGAGGCACCCGATCTCGTAAAACTGGCCGAGGCTTACGGCGCTGTGGGTCTGCGGGCGACTAGACCGGAAGAGGTCGAGCCGGTTCTAAGAAAGGGCCTCTCCATTCCAGGTCTTGTGATTATGGATTTCCTCGTGGAAAGAGAGGAGTGCGTATACCCGATGGTGCCGGCAGGGGCTCCGATCACCGAGATGCTGTTGGTCTGATCGGTGAACGAAGCTTCAACCCAGATTTTGATTAAGCAAGGGAATGATGATGGGAAAAGAACAAGGAAGAAGACGTATCCTCTCCATGCTGGTTGATAATCAACCCGGAGTGCTCTCCCGCGTTGCTGGTTTCTTTAGCAGCCGCGGATTCAATATAGACAGTCTCTGCGTATCTAAGACAACAGACCCGTTGGTTTCCAGGATCACCCTTGTGGCGGGGGGGGATATAGCCGTCCTGGAACAGATAAATAAACAGCTCAATAAGCTGATCAACGTAATCAAAGTAATGGATTTTACCGATATGGAATATGTTCAGCGCGAGACTGCTCTCGTCAAGGTGAGGGCAAAGCCGGAACACCGCGCTGAGATACTGAGAATGGTGGACATCTTTAGATCCGTGGTGGTGGATGTGGGATCTGAGTACTATACTGTGGAGATCACAGGAGACGAAGGGAAGATCACTGCTTTCCTGAGCCTCCTTAAACCCATGGGCGTCAAGGAGATTGCGAGGACCGGGGTCGTTGCCCTGGCTCGTGAAAAAAAATAAAGGAGGAGTTATGGCAAAGATAGATTTTGGTGGTGTGTTGGAAGAAGTTATTACGGCAGAGGAGTTTACGCTTGAAAAGGCACAGGAGACTTTGAAAGATGAAACCGTTGCAGTGCTCGGTTATGGGGTACAGGGACCGGGTCAGGCCCTTAACATGCGGGATAACGGGATCAGGGTGATTGTGGGTCAGCGTGAGGGGGGCAGTTCGTGGCAACGGGCGATAAACGACGGATTTGTTCCCGGAGAGACCCTGTTTTCACCTAAAGATGCGGCTGAGCGGGGGACCCTTATCCAGTATTTGGTATCAGACGCAGGGCAGGCGGCCCTCTGGCCGGAGATCAAGGGCTGTCTTAATAAGGGCGATGCCCTCTACTTCTCGCACGGATTTTCGATCACCTATAAAGATCAAACAGGCGTGATCCCGCCTCCGGATGTGGACGTCATCCTGGTGGCGCCGAAAGGCTCCGGCCGGACAGTGAGGACCAACTTCTTAGCAGAAAGCGGTATCAATTCGAGCTATGCTGTTTTCCAGGACGCCACAGGCCGGGCACTGGAGCGGACTTTGGCCGTAGGGATTGCCATTGGATCAGGGTATCTTTTTCCAACCACATTTGAAAAAGAGGTCTACAGCGATCTCACCGGTGAACGAGGGATCTTGATGGGGTGCCTTGCGGGTGTTATGGAGGCCCAATACGCCCTCCTGCGAAAGCATGGACACACTCCGAGTGAGGCCTTTAATGAGACCGTTGAGGAACTGACCCAGAGCCTGATCCGGCTGGTGGCTGAAAACGGGATGGACTGGATGTTTGCCAATTGCAGCACCACAGCCCAGAGGGGTGCCCTGGATTGGGCCCCTAACTTCAGGGATGCAGTTGCCCCCCTTTTCGAAGATCTGTATCAGAGTGTTGCATCGGGAAAGGAAACCAAGAGGGTTTTAGAGTCTAACAGCGCTCCTGACTATCGTGAGAAGCTCAATAAGGAACTTGATGCGCTTGGGAATTCCGAGATGTGGAAAGCCGGGGCAGCGGTACGTTCTCTGAGACCGGAAAACCGGAAAAAGATAGGTGTTTAAAAATGGGCCAGGGGGCGGGGACTTCCATTTGTAAGCTCCGCCCGCCCGGGTTTTGTTTGACTATAACTCTTTGTGGCTGCTCGCTTCTATGATTGCAGTGAATATCATTGGGATAAAATAGATGCCTGACTTTGTGTTCCTGGCAAAACTGATCAGCTCAGTTTCAATAGTTGTTCTCCTATCCTGGGTCGCGGAACATATGGGCCCCAAGGTCGCAGGACTCTTGTCCGGTTACCCCCTGGGGGCGGCTATTGCCCTGTTCTTCTACGGCCTTGAGGTGAGCCCTCAGTTTGCTTCAAAAAGCGCCGTATATACTATGATCGGGCTGGTGGCCTCTCAAGCGTTTGTATACTGTTACTATCGAGCCTCGGTATATTTTAAAAAATTCAATATCTTTTGTTCCTCAATCATCTCCATGGCAGGATACTTCCTGGTGATATGGCTCATACATTTCATCAAACTTAATCATGCTTTTGCCATTGTCATCCCGATTATTTCCATCTTCTTATTCTCGTATCTCTTCAGGGAGATTGACAATATGGAGGTACAAAAGAGATTGAGGTTGAGTTACAGCCTTCTTTTTCTAAGGGCCATATTCGCAGGTTCCATTATTTTGGTTATCACCGGAGCGGCCAAATGGGTGAATTCAACCTGGGCAGGTCTTCTCTCTGCCTTCCCGGTTACGCTCTTTCCCCTTATGCTCATCATCCATTTCACATACGGCAAAAAGTACGTCCATACAATTATCAGGAATTTCCCTATGGGACTTGGCTCTCTAATCACCTATTGCCTGACTGTTTCGATCGCATATCCGGTTTGCGGCGTTTATCTGGGAACATTTATATCGTTTACGATAGCGACAGCCTATTTACTCATCTATTACTTCATGACCGCGAAACTAAAAGGTTCACGGAAAGCAAAACTGACTAACCTTCTGGGTCCTTTGCGTCTCCGGTGTTAGAAATAACTCAACCTGTGAGGTTAGGGCCATGGGGTCTCTTTCCCAAAGGACGTAGGGAGTCGCTTCATCCCATATGAAAGGCAGTGAGGCCGATTACAGAGAGAGGCTGAATAAGGACCTGGAAGATATGAGAAACTCAGAGATGTGAAGGGCCGGGACAGTTGTTTGATCCCTGAGGCCTGAGAAGATAAGAAAGAAGATAGGTTCAGGAGGAAAATAGTCATGAAGAAACCATATAATATTGCAGTGATACCGGGCGATGGCACCGGGCCGGAAGTGGTGGCCGAGGGTATAAAGGTCCTGGAGGCGATTTCGAGACAGTTTGATCTTGATTTTCAATTCAAGACCTTTGATTTGGGCGGAGAGCGGTATCTCAAAGAACGCACCCTGCTGATACAGGAAGAATTAGAGGAATTGAAGAGTATGGATGCCATATTCTTAGGCGCCATAGGTCACCAGGACGTGAAACCCGGGATCTTGGAAAGGGAGATCCTTTTAAGATTGCGCTTTGAATTAGATCTCTATATCAACCTCCGGCCCGTCGAGCTTTTCCCCGGCGTTGATACCCCCCTCAAAGGGAAAGGTCCGGGGGATATAGACTTTGTGGTGGTAAGAGAGAACTCCGAAGGGATGTATGCGGGCGGAGGCGGGTTTTTCAAAAAAGGGACCCCGGATGAAATCGCTATTCAGGAGTCTGTCAATACCCGCAAAGGGGTCGAGCGATGTATTCGGTATGCCTATGAATATTGCAAGAAGCGGAACAAGAAAAGGCATTTGACACTTTGCGCTAAGACAAATGTCCTTATCTATGAGTCTGATCTATGGTTCAGGGTTTTTCAAGAGATTCATAAAGATTATCCCGATATCACCATCAATTACCAGCATGTGGATGCCCTCTGCATGTGGATGATCAAGGACCCGGAGGAGTTTGATGTGATCGTGACCAACAACCTGTTCGGCGATATTATCACAGACATAGGGGCAATAATTCAGGGAGGCTTAGGCATTGCGGCCGGGGGTAACATAAACCCTGAAGGGACCGCCATGTTCGAACCGATCGGAGGTTCGGCCCCCAAATATACCGGGTTGGGGAAGATTAATCCCCTGGCAGCTATCTGTGCGGCACAGATGATGTTAGAATACCTTGGTGAAAATGAAGCCGCGGAGAGTCTTCTCGGGGCCATAAAAAGCGTGGTAAATGATAAGATCATCAGCCTTGATGCCGGAAAAATGGGATATTCCACCAATGAGGTGGGGGACCTGGTGGAGAGGTGTTTGGTCTGAAATTGTTGCTCTGTGTGATTTTTTTCTTGACATTGTTTTTTGTTTGCCCTAAATTACTTCGTCATGAACAGCATGAAGAAAGAAATTCGTATATCTATCCCTATAAATTGGTGGTGGCGCAATTCCAACAGGGAGGTGTGCCCCTTTACGTTGATATAGTTTAAGATAGTGTAAAACATATAAACCGCGGGCCCCTCCCAGGGTCCCGCGGTTTTTTATTTGGTGTATTTAAAGAAAAGGCCGTGGGGCAATGATCCCCACGGCCTTTTTTCATTTTTTGGAGCGAACCCTTGGAAACAAAACCTTCATTTTCCGAATTCACACTCATGGCTGGGAAGGGCAATCTGATACCGGTCTATCAGGAGATCATGGCTGATACAGAGACGCCGGTTTCTGTGTACCTGAGGGTCAAATATAGGCCCTATTCATATCTTCTCGAAAGTGCTGATGGTGGAGAGAGATGGGGACGCTACAGCATTATCGGTTATGAGCCTTATCTAACAGCCTTTTCATACAATAATGAGATGGAAATCGTGGACAGGTCAGGGAAGAAAAAAACGATCAGTGACGTCTCGAATCCCCTGCTTGTCTTGCGGGAGATCTGCCGGGGGTTCAAGCCGGTGGAAGCGGACCTGGTCTCCCCGTTTCACGGGGGGCTTGTGGGGTACTGCAACTACGACATGATCAGGAAGTGGGAACGGCTGCCAGAGGGCCCTCCTGAAGAGGAGGATCTGCCAGAGGCCGTTTTTACCATTTCCGGCAAACTTATTATTTTTGACCACCTGACACATAAGGTCAGGGTGGTGGCCTTTGCCCATATCCAACAGAACACAGATTTGAGAAGGGCCTATGCCGAGGCCTGCCGGGATATTGATGAGACCGTCGATTTACTGCGGGCGCCAGTTCCTCTTAACAATGAAGACCAATTTACTCTCTCAGAACTCCGTTCCAATTTCAGTAAGGAGGAGTTTAAAAAGGCCGTACGGAAGGCCAAAGAATATGTTGTTGCCGGAGATGTAATTCAGGCGGTTCTCTCCCAGAGGTTTTCGGGCAAGGTGTCCGGGGATGATTTTGCCCTGTATAGAAACCTGAGGAGCATCAATCCTTCCCCGTACATGTTCTATCTCAATTTCGGCGAGATCAGATTGATAGGCGCCTCTCCCGAGATCCTTGTCCGTTTGACTGACAAAAGGATACAGCTCCGTCCTATTGCAGGCACCAGGCCAAGGGGTAATACCCCGGATGAAGATCTGGCCCTCGAAAAGGAGCTTATCTCCGATCCCAAGGAACGGGCCGAACATATCATGTTGGTGGATCTGGGTAGGAATGATGTAGGGAAGGTGGCGGTCCCGGGCTCTGTTACCGTGCCCCGGCTTATGGGCGTTGAACGATACTCTCATGTAATGCATATCGTCTCGGATGTGGAGGGGCTCTTGAGCCCCGACATGGATGTTTTTGATCTCTTTATGTCGGCCTTTCCTGCCGGCACGGTTTCAGGTGCGCCCAAGATCAGGGCCATGGAGATTATCAACGAATTGGAACCGACGCCGCGGGGTCCCTATGCAGGGGCTGTGGGCTACTTCGGGTTTAATGGCGATATGGACTTTTGCATTACCATCCGCACCATTACCGTTGCTAAAAACAGGGTCTCTGTTCAGGTGGGGGCCGGTATCGTGGCTGATTCCTCTCCCGAAGGAGAATACAATGAGACCATGAGAAAGGCTGCTGCCATGCTAAAGAGCATAGAAGAGGTGAAAAAGAATGATACTACTTATCGATAACTATGACTCCTTTACCTACAACTTAGTCCAGATCCTGCAGATTTTAGATCATGATGTGCGCGTCTTCAGAAACGATCAAATAATCCTTGAGCGCATTGAAAGGGAGAAGCCGTCCAGATTGGTCATATCGCCGGGTCCATGCACTCCGGACCAGGCCGGTATATCGGTGGAGGCGATCCGCCGTTTTGGCCCCGAGATCCCTGTCTTGGGTGTATGCCTCGGGCATCAGGCGATTGCGGCGGCCTTTGGCGGAAAAGTAGTCAGGGCTGATCGAATTATGCATGGCAAGACCTCCCGCATTTTTCACGACGGTCGGTCTGTCTATAAGGGCCTGCCTAATCCTTTTGAGGCTATTCGTTACCATTCACTACTTGTGGAAAGGCGCTCACTACCTGATTGTCTTGAAATAAGCGCCTGGACAGAACAGGGAGAAATTATGGGTTTGAGACATCATAAATATAAAGTGGAGGGGGTTCAGTTTCACCCTGAATCTATTTTGACTAAGGAAGGACCTAAGGTTCTTAAAAACTTTTTTTAAGACAAGGAGGATTCCATCATGATCATAGAGGCTATTGGAAAAGTGGTAAGGGGAGATGACCTTACAGAAGAGGAAATGAAAGTGGCCATGGAAGAGGTTATGACAGAGAAAGCCACAGCGGCCCAGATCGGCTCGTTTATCACGGCTCTGAGGATAAAAGGGGAGACGGTGGACGAGATTACCGGCGCTGCCAGGGTAATGCGGGCTAAGGCCATGAAAGTGCGCCTCAACAATCACCTGTTGAACATTGATCGCGACGAAATCAATGCAGAGGATGAAACAGTCCTCGATACTTGCGGTACTGGGGGAGATGGTACCAACACTTTCAATGTCTCCACCGCTACCGCCTTTGTGGCTGCAGGGGCCGGGGTTAAAGTGGCAAAACATGGAAACCGGGCTGTTTCCAGCCATTGCGGAAGTGCAGATGTGCTTGAAAACTTAGGCGTAAATCTGGATATCACCAGTACTGACGTGGAAAGATGCATTCGTGAAGTAGGGATAGGGTTTCTCTATGCCCCACTGTTTCATAGTGCCATGAAATATGCTGCCGGACCGAGGCGGGAGATAGGGCTCAGGACCATTTTCAACCTGCTGGGACCCCTAACCAACCCAGCAGGCGCATCTGCTCAGGTTTTAGGCGTCTATGCCCCTGATCTTACTGAGAAGATCGCACTGGTCCTTGAAAGGCTCGGAACCAGGGAGGCGTTTGTGGTCTGTGGTGAGGGAACATTTGACGAGATAAGCATTTGCGGTCCCACCAAGGTTTCCCATCTAAAGGACGGTAGAGTAAAGACCTTTAACATGACACCTGAAGAATACGGTTTCAAAAGGGCAGCCCCCGAGGCCATAAGAGGCGGAAATGCGGGAGAGAACGCCCGTATTATTCGGGAGATACTGGACAGCGAGAAAAAACCAACGAGAGACATGGTCCTTCTCAATGCAGCGGCTGCATTTGTGGCAGCAGGCCTTGATGGCGATTTTAAAGAGGGTATAGAAAGGGCAAAAGGGTCTATTGATTCTGGCAGAGCCAGGGAAAAACTCGATTCTCTGATCAATTTCACACAGCAATGCAGATCCTTTGTCCGGAACGAGCTATAAGGAAGTTTTCAATGAATCCTCGATTGGCGGAAATACTGGCCGAGAAGCGCAAAGAAGTAGCCAGACTAAAGAAAAGAGGGTTGTCGACTTTTAGAAGTGATAACCTACCCCCTATCCGTGATTTTAAAGGCGCCATCTCCGTGCCTGGTCGGATCGGGCTAATTGCCGAGATAAAGTTCGCCTCTCCTTCAGCAGGCATGATACGTGAAGGAGCAGACGCTTTATCAGTTGCCCGGATTTACGAGGATTCCGGGGCAGCAGCGATCTCGCTTCTGACCGATAAACGGTTTTTTGGAGGAGATATCGATCAACTACCACATCTGAAAAGAGCGGTCTCTTTACCCATATTGCGTAAGGATTTTGTTATGGATGAGGTGCAGGTAAAAGAGTCGTTTTTATATGGAGCAGACGCCATTCTTTTGATTGCCCGCATTCTATCGCGGCAACAGTTGAAAAAGTTGGTGGATATGTGCAAGAAATTGGGTCTGTCCGCACTAACCGAAATTCACGACAGGCATGATCTGGAAAAGGCCCTCGATTGTGGGGCTGAGATCATAGGGATCAACAACAGGGATCTGGATACTTTTGATGTGGATCCCCGAGTCACTCTTGAGCTGGCCCCGTTGGTTCCAGAGAGGTGTATTGCTGTCAGTGAAAGCGGCATCTCCAGCGGCGATGATATCCGGCTGTTTAGGAAATACGGCGTTAGCGCCGTACTGGTGGGAACATCACTCATGAGAAGTGATGATATAAAGCTGAAGGCACAGGAGTTGGTACGGGCAGGTGATGGTTCAGAAGTGTAAAGAGAAGGTAAGAGTCAAGATCTGCGGCATAACCAACAAGGAAGACGCGTTGCTCGCCGCTAAACTTGGGGCTGACGCACTTGGGTTTATCTTTGCGCCAAGTCCCAGGCGGGTTACCCCTGAAATAGCGCGCAGCATTATTTGTGTTATCCCCCCTTTTGTGAAAACGATTGGAGTCTTTGTGAACGAGAATCCGGGTAAGATAAAAGAGATTATGCGCTTTTGCGGGCTTGATCTGGTTCAACTCCACGGGGATGAATCTCCCGATATCTGTAGAGGTTTCATGCCTCATGCAATCAAGGCCCTTAGACTAAAGAATAAATCGATTCTTGAAAAGATTAGTCCTTACATAGGAACGGTCAGAGCGCTGCTTTTTGACAATTACTCAGAAGAAAATCGAGGCGGCACGGGAAAAACCTTTGACTGGGACCTGGCTGTCAAAGCTAAACAGGGTGGAATGCTGATCATCATGGCAGGCGGTCTTAACCCGGGCAATATTGAGGTCGCCATTTCAACCGTCAGGCCATACGCCGTGGATGTTAATAGCGGGGTGGAGGAGTGGCCCGGGAAAAAGAGCCCCGTTCTTATGAAAAAAATGATGGAAAAGATCAAAAAGGTAAACAACGGAGGACGTTTTGATGGTTAACCGAGGTTACTACGGAGAATTCGGAGGCGCATTCATTCCTGAGATTCTTGTCTCTACCCTTGACGAACTTGTGGAGGCGTTTAAAGATGCCAGAAGCGATCCCGCCTTCTGGCAGGAATTCATCTAGAAAAAGGTGGAATAATACCGTGCTTGAATCATACCTGCGAACCAGGCTGAAGGAGAAAGATATTCTGCTCATGACTCACATTGTCCTTGGATATCCCTCTTTTGAAGACAACTTCAGAATCATCGAGACAATGGTTGAGGCGGACGTTGAACTAATGGAGCTACAGATTCCCTTTTCTGAACCTGTTGCCGACGGACCGGTTATCCTCCAGGCCAACCAGAAAGCCCTGGAAAGAGGAGCCACCGTGGAAGGCTGCCTCAATTTTGCTGAACAGGTGGCCCAAACGTTTGATATACAATTCCTTATGATGACCTATTACGATATCCCCTTCAGGTATGGCACAGATCGTTTTGTATGTGCCATGGCAAATAAGGGTCTGCAAGGCGCCATCATCCCCGACCTCCCTCCAGAAGAAGGCCGGGAGTATTTCAAGACCATGAAAGAAAACCGGCTTGCCCCCGTTCTTATCTTTTCCCCCACCACAACGGACAAACGTATGAAATACCTTGACTCCTTTGCCCGGGGTTTCATTTATTGCATGGCCCGAAAAGGAGTAACAGGGACTTCCACGAGTTTTTCCAATGACCTGGGAGAATACCTTGCCCGCTGCCGCAAGGCTACCAATTTGCCCCTGGCGCTCGGTTTTGGGGTAAAGGAAAAGACGGATATTGATTTCTTGAAGGGAAAAGTGGATATCGCAGTCATTGGCACCCAGACGATTCGGGTAATGGAAAAAGGGGGGATCGCTTCTGTGGGAGATTTTATCCGGGGCTTGCGCTAACCTGAACGACCTTATACCGTTGAGCGATGCTCAACCAAATGAATTATTTTTCGCTCAATTAGTCACTTCTGAATGCACAACCAGGAATATCACAAGTGAACTGAATTAAGTGTTTTGAATATTCGAGCATTAGTATTTGGGATTTGTTTCGTGTTTCGAATTTCGTGCTTCGGAATTCCGGGTTAGGGTATTATCTTTATCAACTTGGCAGTCTTTCCCATCACTTTTCACCTCGCTTTTTTTCAAACCAGAGAAAGTCTAATACCAAAAGTATTCGAAAACGACCAGCAAAAAGTGAAGAAATGATCTCCAGTTCACAAAAAATCCTTTGATTTTGGAACAACAATATGAAAGAAATGCTAAAATATTCTGTGGATGAAAGGTCTTTCACAGTATTGATAGCGTACTTCGCCTCCCCTGTCCGTATCCTGCTAAAGCGGGAGACGGGCAAACCGACGAGGCTAAGCTTCGCTAATCTTCAGCGCCTTTGTGTCTTAATGGTTGAATGGTTACGGTAAATGAAATGGCTTACACAGATCATATCGCAGGGCAGATCCTGGCTGCACACCTGAAAGAGGGCGAGTTGATGCCGGGAACAGAGATTGGCATTGGCATTGACCAGACCCTGACACAGGACGCGACAGGCACCCTGGTTTATCTGGAATTTATGTCATTAGGCATTGATTGTGTGCAAACGAGCCTGTCCGTCTCTTACGTAGATCACAACACCCTTCAGACGGGCTATGAGAATGCGGATGACCACCTTTTCTTACAGTCAACAGCGGCTCGCTACGGCCTGTATTTCTCCCGGCCGGGCAACGGTATATGCCATCAGGTGCACCTGGAGCGCTTCGGAGTGCCAGGGCAAACACTCCTGGGATCCGATAGCCACACGCCCACTGCCGGTGGTCTGGGAATGCTGGCAATGGGGGCCGGGGGAATGGATGTGGCCCTTGCCATGTCCGGAGCTCCGTTTCACATGACAGTGCCCAGGGTAACCCTGGTCCGTTTGACCGGAGAAATGCCACCCTGGGTGGGGGCGAAGGATGTGATTCTTTATCTTTTAAAGAAACTCTCGGTCAAGGGCGGACTCAGGAAGATCATTGAGTACGGTGGCCCTGCAGTGAAAAGTCTCAGCGTGCCGGACCGGGCAACAATCACCAATATGGGAGCTGAACTTGGAGCATGGACTTCTTTGTTTCCCTCAGACGAAGTAACCAGACAATTCCTCATAGCCCAGAGCCGGGAAGACATTTGGACCCCTATTAATGCCCGTGAAGGGGCTGTATATGATGATATAATTGAGATTGACCTTTCCACTCTTGAACCTCTGGTTGCGTGTCCACCCAGCCCGGATGCGGTCAAGCCGGTGCGCGAGCTATCCCACATAAAGGTTAGCCAGGTGGCCATTGGCAGTTGCACCAACTCATCTTATCGTGATCTAAAATTGGTTGCGGACCTCCTGCGGAACAGAAAAGTGCATCCTGAAGTCAGTCTTGTAATTGCCCCCGGATCCAGGCAGGTATTATCCATGCTGGCCAGAGACGGCAGCCTGGCAGATATGATTGATTCAGGGGCACGGATACTGGAAGTGGCATGCGGCCCATGCATCGGTATGGGTCAAGCGCCTCCTTCCGGCGGAGTTAGCGTGCGCACCTTTAACCGGAATTTTACCGGTCGAAGCGGCACGCCAGATGCGGAGGTATATCTTGCTGGCCCCCAGGTCGCTGTAGCCGCGGCATTAACCGGCCGTCTTGTCCATCCAAGTGAGTTGGGCACTCAACAGCAAGTGGTGCATCCTAAAAGATTTCTGGTCGATGATTCGATGATTATCTGTCCCCCCAAACATCCGGACAAGATCACCATCCGCATGGGCCCCAATATAAAGCCGCTGCCAGAGTTGGAGCCAATGCCAAATTCGCTCAGGCTTAAGTTGTTACTAAAGGTAAAGGACAACATTACAACAGACGATATTCTGCCGGGAGGGGCCAAAGTGCTGCCCATGAGGTCTAATCTTCCAGCGATTTCGGAATTTGTTTTCGCATCAAAGGCCCCAGGATTCGCCGAAAAGGCGAAAATCGCAGGCCCTGTTGCAATTCTTGGAGGCAAAAATTACGGTCAGGGCTCCAGCCGGGAACACGCGGCCCTTGCTCCCCGTTACCTTGGGGTCATGGTGGTGCTGGCACAGTCCTTTGCCCGTCTCCACCGTGCCAACCTGATAAATTTCGGTATATTACCTGTAGTCATCAAGGATGAGGATTATGAACAAATTGAACAAGGCGATATATTGGAGATTA
>Ga0180009_10001245_pt1 | contig 31618 bp, 37 predicted proteins | sample OS_PC_MetaG_FD_123537 | JGI IMG/M metagenome (GOLD analysis project Ga0180009, IMG submission 123537) | Groundwater microbial communities from the Aspo Hard Rock Laboratory (HRL) deep subsurface site, Sweden - OS_PC_MetaG | ecosystem: Environmental > Aquatic > Deep subsurface > Groundwater...
CAACGCGGTCAACGCGGCACTCAGGAGCCTACAGAAGCTCCCAGACATCGTAGCGAGCTTCTTTCATACACCCACATGTTCCTATGCCGCTTTATGAGGCTTTACTTTTGTAGGTATTAGTAAATAGATGGCAATCGTGACCATGCCAGAAGCATCCATGTACAAGGATTAACGCATGGTGCTTCGGAAGAGCCATATCAGGTTTACCGGGAAGATTTTTGTAGTGTACGCGGAACCTGTAACCACTTTTGTGAAGAGCGGAGCGAATCAATATCTCTGGTTTGGTATTTTTCCCCTGAATACACTCATCATCCTCGAGCGAGTTGACTTGTCGACTATATCAATCACTATACATGCTTTTCAATGAGATCGGCTTGTTTGCGAAATTCAATGAATTGGCCGATAGACCAGAGCCAGTCACGCTGTCTTTCCGAATAGGTTTCGTGCAGAGATAGTGGTACGACAAGCTGCAGTCGACATCCGATCATCTCGTTAGTCTGATTCTCCGAAATTGCAGGCTCAAGTGTGGCAAGATGCTTATCGGAAATCCGATTCGCTTCGCGAAGGACCTGTCGCCACCGATCCTTGCAGCTCGTCTTTACGCCAAGCATCGTGAGCATCTCTTTCGGGAAATTCTGATTTCTGTATTCCTGTGAGCCAGGGAAAAGGAAGTCGGGCTTTGCTCGTGCCTCGGTATATGCGCCACGTTGAAACTTCAGGCCATTGGCTCGAAAAATGAACTCGAGATGATTTTCGAGCGAGTGACCGGCACGACTCTTTCGGGTGTTGTGGACGCTTAGAGAATAGGAGACGAAATCGTCAACATCAATGAAGCCTTTGTCAATCCGTTTCTGCACTATGTGACGCTCCAATAGTCTGAAAAAGCGCTCTTCAGTTTCTGTCATTTGAAGTAGTGCCTCATCTGGATTAACTATAGTGTCCAGATCGGACAGGGATTCTCGGGCAAAATCTGAAAATTGTCGTGTTGGTGGAAATCTTTCACCAAATCTTGAAATCAGATGTTCCAGCCAGTCGTCGTCCGCTGGCTGGGGTTCTATTCCTAGTTGTTCGAGGATCCATATTGAGGCCCACGAGAGCCTCTCATGAGCTTTGTCAAGTTCCAGGCTATTGAATTCATCTCCGGAATACTTGATGCCGAAGAGCCAGCGAAGCTGTTGCTCTGCGCTACTGTCGCGATGAGTGAATACCAGGAGCAGTTCATCATTGCGTAACTTTGCGACCAGGAAAAACATTCCAGCGGAAAGTTGTTCGGTCACTGGATTGGCCTCGTAATAGAGCCTCAACTCCGGCCCGCGGTTCGTCTGGTTTCTGCGCGCATCATACCAGCTTGAGTTTCCTGTCGCGGCGACGCAATCATCTTCGTCTTCGGCAAGGAATATGTAGCTGGTTGCAAACGTAAGAGTATCTCCACCAGGATCACCCAGATATTTTTTGAATCCGGCTTTAACCAGACCACCAAGTTCATGTTGATTTGATCTAAGTGGATCTGCGTCAACGACAGATAAATACTTCCAGGCAACGCCTTCGAAATATTGATTAATATTTTCCATAGGCCTTAATGCTCAGTTCAGGCAATTTTCGCGGAGATACCTGGGTTGTTTGGGTACATATAAAATCTTTCCTGTATCCCTGCCAAAAGACTTGACTGAATCAGATCATCAAGAATTATCGGTTTCATAATCCGCGCAATCTCCATCACTAGCAGCGGCACGACGGAATTCCCAAACTGTTTGTATGCCTGGGTGTCGGAGACAGGAATCTTGAATGTATCGGGATATCCCATTAGTCTGGCGCATTCTCTAGGTGTTAGCCTTCTCGGGTTACCCCTTGTCCGTCTGACCAGAATTTCCGAGCCGTCCTTATAATAGCGGGCGGAGAGAGTTCTCGCTGTATCTTCAGGGCCGACTAGTCCGAAGCCGAAACCATTTCCCTTTGCCCGGTGATTCATCGCATATTGTTGAAGATAGGCCCAGAGCTTATCGGACAACACATATTTTTGGTTTACGCCGCGCCCGTTTACATAGCCTTTAGATCGGTCGTGATCTGGTTCGAGCGCCCCTCTGGTATGAAGCACACTTGACATTGTTCGACTGCCTTTTTCGGGAAGCTGGAGTAGCTCCCAGTCCCAAGGTACTGGATCTAGAAATCCGACAATGAAAATACGCTCGCGATGTTGAGGAACCAGATGCTTTGCGTCGATGACGCAGGAGTACACATCGTAGCCAAGTTCGTCGCGCAATGTGCCCATAATGACTTCGAACGTCCGGCCACGATCGTGTGAACGCAGATTCTTCACATTCTCCAGCAGAAATGCCTTCGGACGCTTCTCTGCGATAATTCGCGCGACGTCGAAAAAGAGAGTCCCCTGTGCTTCACACATGAAACCGTGCTTCCGGCCAAGCGAATTCTTTTTGGAAACTCCGGCGATGGAAAAGGGCTGGCATGGAAACCCTGCTACCAGTATGTCGTGATCCGGGATGCTGTCAGCAGGGATTTTGGTAATGTCTCCAGAAATTTCATGGTCGACATCAAAATTTTCATGATAGGTTTTCTGGCAAAATCTGTCCCACTCACTCGTGAAGACGCATTTACCACCGACTGATTCAAATGCCAGCCGGAATCCGCCGATTCCTGCAAACAGATCTACGAAGGTAAAGTCGCCTGTACCTTTATGCTCACTCTGAGTGAAAAGCGGCAATTGCTTTAACCTTTCAATTGCGTAGGGCTTCGGTTTGCTTTCGCCGGTCTCCCAGCGACGAACCTGGCGAATGTCGCATTGCATATGCATTGCGATTTCTGATTGGCTGTAATGTATTCTAGCCTTTCGCAGGTACTCGCCAAATTCCTCATATGATTCCATTTGCAAGGCCACTCTGATTTGGGACATATTGCGGACATTATGACAGCATTATTTCCCTTTGTGAAGAGTATCCGTGTCAGTTCTGGACCCCATCTCCGAGTCAACTCTGGAAAACCTTCCAGATTGCCTAACATGATACGGCTGTCAATCTACGAGCAACAGCAAGTTGCAGGTGAGGACCAGTGCATGAGGGCCAGAGCATTGTGTTTTCCGCTCCTATGTCCATCACCGCTGCCGGCTGGCACCAATGCCGTGATTGCGTTGTATGCAGAGCCGATGCTAACATGTTATAAACATGAAACTGGAGGTTGTCATGACTCACATGATCCAAATCCGCAATGTGCCGACCCGTCTACACCGCGCCCTGAAAGCGCGCGCGGCATTGGAGGGCAAGAGCATGAGCGATCTGCTGCTGGAACAGATCGAAGCGAGCCTGGCGCTGCCTTCGGAGGCTGAGTTGCGTGAGCGGCTGCGCACCGCCGAGCCGTTCGGCATGGAAGAGTCCACGGCCGGGCTGATTCGGCGGGAGCGGGATGCCGCGTGAGCCGCATCCTGGTGGTCGATGCCTCGATTGCCGTCGATCTGCTGGCGCGTTACCGGCCTGAACCGATCGAACAGGCGCTATGGGCACACGGCACGCTTCTGGCCGCCCCCGAGTTGTTGGATATCGAGGCACTGCACGCGCTGCGCCGGCTGGACCGTGATGGCCGCATTCCCGCCTCAAGAATCGAAAATCTGGTCGTGGAATTGAGATCGCTACCGATACGCCGCTATCGGCATGCCAACCTGGTGGCCGATGTGTGGTCACTGCGAGGCCATCTGACCGCCTATGATGCGGCCTACGTGACGCTCACCCGCCTGTTGAACGCGTCGCTGATCACCCGCGACGAACGCCTGGCACGTGCCAGCGGGTTGGGTGTTGACATCTTGGTGGCCTGAGCTGGCCTTAGCCTGGTGCGGTTATGGAGTGCTGTGATCTCGTGCCATCTAACCCCATGCCCATCACCGTTGTCGAACACAATACGGCTGTGAAACTGCGACCAGTGGCCTATTGCAGGGTGCCCTGCGCCGCACAGCCATATCTCAATTTGCCTCCGTGCTGAGATTGATGCATACTCTAAATCTGGGCAGTCAATCGAGAGACTCCGGAAAAATGGTCGGTAAACTTGTAGGAAATTGGCGCATTATCCGTCAAAAGCGACGGATAATATCGTCGTGCCTCAACACGAGTGGCCTTGAATTCAATGGTTTGGGAGGTTTTAGTACTGGCGAAGCGGGATTATCGGTCCCTTCCGACCGAATATCCAATACCAGGCGTTTTTGCCTCCTAAATTCAAGTTGGGATTTTAAGGGGCAATAATGGAAGTAGTACAAACTCTCTCATATGAGGAGGTTCTTGGAATTCACGATCTATTAGTTGAAGACTTTGCTCGAAGTAAAGACCCGATAGATCCGCCAGGAATACGAGAGGGAGGGGCGCTTTTAGAGTCTGCTGTATCACGGCAGCATACTGGATATGGAAATGAGTTGAAGTATCCGGATCAATTGGCTAATGCAGCTTCTCTTTGTTACGGTGTCTGTTGCAATCACGCATTCCATAATGGCAATAAAAGAACCGCTTTAGTCGTTCTACTTTGCCACCTTGACAAGAATAATTGGACTTTTGGCTCTAATATTCGTCAAGGCGACCTCTACACGTTGATGCTAAAAATAGCTTCCCATAAATTTGCGCCAAAGAGAACAAGCTCAGATACTTCTGATTTAGAAATTGACGAGATTGCAAAATGGTTGCGTGGAAAAGCTCGAAGAATGAAAAAAGGAGAAAAGGTTGTAACATTCCGAGAACTTCGGAAGATCCTAAGGAATCACGATATCCACTTAGAAAACCCAAAGAATAATTACATAGATGTAGTGAAATATATATGGGAAAGAAAACGTATCTTCGGTAGCAAGGAGCGTGTAAGTAGACGTGTTGCGCGTATCCCATACCCAAGGGAGGGCATGGAAGTCGGCAAGAAGGTGCTAAGAGGAGTTCGTGAGGCGTGCGGATTAACTGAAAAGGATGGCTATGACACTGAAATGTTTTATGGTGGCGAAACGGATGTGAGTAAGTTTATTGCAAAATATAAGAAGACCCTTAAACGTCTTGCCCGTGTTTGACCTCGAAAATCCTAACAAAGGATTCAACACGGACGCTGGCAAAGCCAGCGCCGGTTAATCCAAGCCTTCGAGAAGCAGTTCGGGACACGCATCTCAATTCCCAACCCGATTGCTTAACATGATACGGCTGTAGATCTGCGACCAGCGATCTGTTGCAGGTGAGGGCCAGCGCATGGGTGTTCTGCACCTCCGAGTATGGGTGTCCTGCGCCTCCCTCCCTCCGAGTGTGGGTGTCCTGCGCCCCCCTCATATTGAAGAATCTAACACACGTAGGCTACGACCTACCCAAAGGTCGAGCCTGACGCGGGAAAGCTCCGGGCTGGAAGAGCTGGACGGGCCATGCGGCAGCACCGGTTTACAAAAACGTTAGCGGTTCAAGACATAATGTTGCTTGTGGTGTAAAATTTGATGTGCGAGGTGAAGTATGGCTCCTTCTTTTAATGAGATCGAACAACAGGCACAGGCTCTGGCCGCGGAGGATCGCGCCAAGCTTGTGGAGACATTGCTCGAGTCACTACAGACGCCGCTTTCTGAGATCGAGGCGGCGTGGGCTCAAGAGATCGAACAGCGAATTGCCGAATTTGACCGCGGCGAGGCACAAGCCTATGCCGCAGAAGATGTATTTGCGGAAGCACGGCGTCTGACTCGGTGAAGCGTGCCAAATTCGTCGCGGCAGCACGGCGCGAGTTTTTGTTCGAGGTCGTCTACTACAACAAGGAAGAGCCCGGGCTTGGCGCGCGCTTCTCTGCGGCCGTTGAGGACGCTACGGCACGCGCCTTGGCGTTTCCACTTGCTGGTGCGCCCGCATCCAAAAACACTCGGCGAATCTTTGTCAAGAACTTTCCTTTTTCTGTTGTGTATCGGCCAGATGCCGACGGAATTATTATCTTTGCGCTCGCGCATCATTCGCGTCGTCCGGAATATTGGCAATCGCGTGTTCAGGACCGCTAACAAATCACTCCATCCGACCGGCTGCGCCGACGGCTGAGTTCTATCGTTAACGCTTTATCCAAGAGGCTGGGAAGCATCACTTGGGACCACCAGCAGCTCGGGACAGCCATCAACATCCCCATTGCCCAACATGATACGGCTGTGGATCGGCGGCCAGGAGTCTGTTTCTGGTGAAGGCTATTGCATGGGGGTCTTACACCTCCCCTAACCGCTGCGGAAGCGCGGTTATCGTGGGCAGCGAAACGGTCTGGCACCAGGAGTTTATGCAACAGTCGGGTTTAGGTGCTTGTACGATCACGCCAATAACCAGGCTTCCGTGAATGATGAGCAAACGCCACAACGATCCGTTTATCGTCACGATCTATGACAACAATATCGTATGGGAATCGGCGAAGAATGAGGCGTTTTGCTCCGCGGCTATCGGAGCTTTCCGGCATGGGCGAAAGAGGAAGAAAACCGTCTTCTATCACATCAATAGCAGACTCAATCGCCTCAGCAAACTCGGTGCCGAGGCCCTGCCGTTATAGTGTACCCCGCCGGAAATACTGTGACATTCAGAGCGCGTCCTGAGGCTGCAGTACCAGACGCAATCCGCAGTGAATGGCAAGCCCTTGACAAGGATTGCAACACCGTAATGCAGCCTCAGGGGCGCTCCCGCAGGGCGAGCCGGAAAGCACTCATCCGCTGTGTTATGGCTCTTGGCCATGGAATGGCCATGTCCTGCGAGCCATGCCTTGCGGCTAAGCGCTTTCCGACTCGCTGAACGTTACAGTATTTCCGGCGGGGTACACTAGCTCATACCAAGCGGCCGCCGCTTCAGCTTCATCGACGGCCTGACGGAGAATTCGTACTTTCGGCACTACCGGCGTTCAAGTTTCACGCGAATTCTTTTCCGCAACTCGGTCCGCTCCACTAAGTCCGCCTGTCCGGCATCGATTTCACCGATTCGCCGGGATATTTCCCGCTCCCACGCCTCTTCAACCCCATTTTCGCGGGGCGAATCGAGACTTTGTATCAGGTCATGGGCCAATTCCGCCCGTTCAGGCTCGGAAAGTGCCAGGACTTCGGAACGTAGGCGCTGTAGGGGTTCGGCAGTCATGGGGCCTCCAGAAAATCCAGTGCTACCATGTTATCGCCCTTCGCCGTCGCTAACAAGTTTGACCGACATCAAAGACAGCAAGTTTGGTGCCGGAGGTGGCGGTTGACCGTTTATGCGATGGAAACAGTGAGCTCGCGCCATACAGCCCCATGATCATCACCATTGCCGAACACAATACAGTTGTGAATCTGTGAGCAGTGGTCTATTGGAGCTGATGGCCAGAGTTCGGGGCCATAGTCTGGGTCTCCTGCGCCACCCTCGGCCCAACGTTTTCAAAGGCGACGTGTGCTGGTCGATGCAAAGGTCATCGAGCGCAGGCGATCCAGCGTTGCATACATGGATTGACTATGCGCATTTAATACCCCTATACTTTTCGAATTCATTGCTAATGGAGCAGGCAGATGCCAGGGACCAGTCCACCCTCGAAAGGCAAACGCCGCAGCGTTAACCTGACGATTCGTGAAGACATCATGAACTCTGCAAAGTCGCTTGACCTGAACGTTTCGCGAGCCGCCGAGGCCGGCATTGTCGAAGCCATCAGACAAGCGCGTGCCGCCGCCTGGAAACGGGAAAACCGGGCCGCGATCGAAGCGCACAATGCACGCGTCGAAAGCGGCGGCATGCTGTTGACGCCGGACTGGGCAGCTGAAGAATAATGGCCCGCTTCGATGTTTACCGGTTTTCATCCCCGGCCGCGCCGCTGGTTGTCGACGTCCAGTCCGAGGTGCTCGACGGCTTGGCCAGCCGGGTCGTGATTCCGTTGGTTCCCACGGAACAATCGCTCAGGGAAACGCTGCCGCGGCTCAAGCCCAGGATAACCGTCAATGACAAGGACTACATATTGATGACGACCGACCTTTCGGCATTGCCTCGATCGCGTCTGGGGCCACGGGTCGGGAACATCGATACCACGCATCGTGACGACATTACCGACGCGCTTGATTTTCTGTTTTTCGGATTCTGAACAAATTTCCGGCGAAGTAATCCGATAATCCTCCGCCGCCTCGCCACAGCCATCCGCCGCAAGGACTGATTTACGGTCGTCATCGAGTTCGGGTGTGAGCTCGGGATATTGAACTCGCATTGAGCTTGACACCCATCCCCATTGCCACGCCTGGTATGGCGATTCAAGCATGCAGACGATGAATCTCGAACACGCCGAAGATGTGAAAATCGCGCCAGTCGGTGGTGGCGATGCGCTGGATTCCGGCACTGTGGTAGTTGGCGGCCAGCAGGGTATCGAGAACACGCTTGCGGCCCAGCCGATGGCGTCGCATCCAGTCCAGAAACAGCGGGAAGGAATGTGCGCTGGGTTCAACAATGCGACACTCCTCGGCCTGCCACCACTGCCTGCAGATGGCCAGCGCATCAGGCATCGTCAGTGGCTGTGAAAAGCGCTTTGGATCGGTGACGACATGGGCGAATTCTCCCATGATCTGTGCGCAGATCGCAGCGCTGGACGGATTGCCTAGTATGCTTGTCTCGAACAGTTGCAGGCAGCTGGCATGTGCCGGATGTTCGCGAATCGTCAAGCCAACGAGGAAGCTGGTATCCAGCGCGATCATGAATTGTGTGCCAGCATTTCATCCAGCAGGTCGTCGCCAGACGCCAGTGGCCTATACACTTTTCCAACTGATCTTGGGCTGAAGCCGCCAAGACTGCCGACGGGTTGCAGGCGTTCCGCCCGATACAGCTCCATGGCTTCGCGAATCAGCTCTGAGACAGGACGGCCGGAGGATTTCGAGGCAGCCTTGAACTCGGCATAGACGGGTTCGGATACATTGATTGTAATGGTTTTCATACATTAATATTAATGTACAATTGGCATGCTGTAAAGCACACACCTTGCCACTCAGGAGCGAACATGCAAACCATTTTCCGCCATCATCTTTCCCTGCTCAGCCTGCCCGTACTACTGACTGCGCTGCTGACGGTCGCTGCAGCAGTCCAGGCCGAAACGCCGGAACAGCGCCTGACCGCAGCCGGTTACACCCTGCCATCAGCAACCAGCCCGGTGGCCACCTACGTGACCTCACGGCAGGTCGGCAATCTGCTGTTTCTGTCCGGTCACGGCGAGTGCGGTGATGACTTCACCACCGGTAAGCTGGGGGTCGATCTGAGCATCGAACAGGGCGCGGCCTCGGCCGAGAAGGTCGGGCTTTGTATGCTCGCCACGATCAAGGCGGCAGTGGGCGAGTTGTCCAGGGTGAAGCAGTTTGTGCGCATCCTGGGCATGGTCAATGCCAGCGCAGATTTCACCGATCACCCCAAAGTGATCAACGGTTTTTCCGATCTGATGGTGGTGGCGTTTGGCGATGCCGGCAAGGGCGCGCGGGCCGCGGTCGGCATGGCCTCATTGCCGTCCAACATTGCCGTGGAGATCGAGGCCATCGTGGAAATCAGCGCTGCGCCTGCCACAGCGGCTGATTGATCAGACGCGTTATACTGAACGGCTGATTCAACACAGCGAGTGAGCATGAACAAGCACGACTACCGCGACGGCGACAGCATCGATGGCATTGGTCTGGGCACCTGGAAATCAGATCCTGGTGAAGTCGAGCGGGCGGTGGAGGTTGCGCTGGAAGCCGGTTATCGTCACATCGATTGTGCGGCCATATATCGCAATGAAGCTGAAATCGGTCATGCTCTTGCCAGAGTGTTTGCCGGTGGCAGTATCCGGCGGGAGGATGTGCACATCACCTCCAAGCTGTGGAACAACGCGCACCTGCCCGCCGACGTTGAGCCGGCACTGAAGCGAACGCTGGCCGATCTGCGGCTGGATTATCTGGATCTGTATCTGATGCACTGGCCGGTGGCGTTTCGCTCCGGACTGGAGGGGTTTCCACAGCAGGAAAGCGATTTTCTCAGCCCCGAACAGGCTCCGATCAGCGCCACCTGGGAAGCCATGCTGGCTGCCCGTGACCAGGGTCTGGTGCGACATGTCGGGGTGTCCAATTTCAGCATTCACAAGCTGCAGCAACTCGCTGCCAGTGGTGCCGAACTGCCGGAAATGAATCAGGTCGAGCTGCATCCCTATCTGCAGCAGGACGCTCTGCTGCAGTGGTGTCGCGAGCACGACATCCTGGTTACAGCCTATTCACCGCTGGGCAGCAGCGACCGCCCCGATACGATGAAAGCCGACGACGAGCCGGCCCTGCTGGACAACGCGCTGATTGCAGAGATCGCAGAAAAACACGCCGCCACGCCAGCCCAGATACTGATCGCCTGGGCACTGGCGCGCGACACCATCGTCATCCCCAAATCCACCCATGCCGGTCGTCTGCGGCAGAACCTTGCCAGTGCCGACATTGTGCTGGACGATGCTGACATGCAGCGCATCGCTACCCTGGATCAGCATTATCGCTATATCGGCGGCAATGTTTTTCGCACCCCCGGTGGCATGTATGGCAACATTTTTGAAGATTGATCCTCACCCCGGATTATTCATGATCCAAGCTACTGCGACGGCCCCGATCCCAGCATCCGCGCCGTTTCGTTCGGTCGCGCATCCTCACCACAGGTGAGTACGCCTCCGGTGCGCTCGGTCGCGAAACGCCACGGCTACAAGGTCCCGGATCTAGTCCGGGGCGGGCTCTGGAACCGTCTCGCGACGGTCGGGTCATGAATAATCCGGGCTCACGTCAACCTTCACGCCAGGCGCTGACCTCGGCAAAATCGCGCGCTGACCGCGTGCTCACGATTGCTGACACTGACATCCAACAGCCGCAAGCATGCAGCATGATGGTGAGGGATCATTCAAAACCATCGGCAAGAATGACATCCACGCCGAGCAGGGTCGGAAATGCGATCTGGACACTGTCCTCGCCGCCATCTTCGACCACCGCGATGGCCATGTTCAGCGTGGTGCCCGCCAACTCGCTGAAGGTCGGGCCGACATACAGCCGCCACTGATTGTCCACGTTGGCACTGAAGATGCCGGGCGTTCGGCCGGTGAAGCCATTGCTGTCAAACACCGGTGTGTTGACTACAACAGTCTGTGCGCTGCCATTGTTGTTGGAAGATCGCATGTAAAGTCGTGGCCGGAACAGGTAGCCGGTTGGCGTCAAGGCGACCTGGGTTGGTTCATGGTCAAAGCCGGTAAAGCCGGCACCGGTGACCACGCTGACATCCACCGCGTTGCTGGCCGGACTGCCGGGAAACACCGCACTCGCAGCCAGGGGCACTGCATTGATGTCGAGACTCGCACCATCAATGGCAAACGCGCGCCAGTCATCGGGCACATCGCCACTGACATTGCCCTGGACAAAGCCGTCAGTGCCGGCCAGATCCGGGTTGGGCAGGCGATTGGCCAGCACCGGGCCGGCCACTTCCGGCAGTGTTATCAGCACGGCATTGTCACCACCGTCGTTGCTCAGACGAAACGCGATCAGGCTACTGAAATCATCAATGCCGGTAAATGCCGGACCGCTGAAACGGGTCCAGTTGCTGCCGACGTTGGCATTGAAAGAGCCTGGCTGCAGGCCGGTGAAATCACCGTCCTGGTCAAAGATGGGCATGCTCACACTGAGCTGCTGAGCGCTGTTGTCGGCATTGGCAGAACGCAGATAGACCGCGCCGGAATAGCTGCGATCGGCAAACAGCGAGAATTCCGAGCTGGTGTGATCAAGGCCGCTGTCGCTGCCACCGGGGCCAAAATCGATGGTTTCCAGTCGCACTGCAGTCACCGCCGGGCTACCGGCAAACAGGGTTCCGGCCGGCAGTTCGATCGAACTCAAGACGATGTCGGCGCCGTTGACTGCAAAACCACGCCAGCCGGATGGAACGCTGCCAGTCACACTGCTGGCCATGTCGGATGCCACCACGCCCTGATTGCCGCGAAGCTCGGGATTGGGCACCTGGTTTGTGATCTGGGCCAGCAGTGGTGAGGCCATCAGCCACAGCAGCGTCACCTGCCAGCTCAAGGTGACCCGTCGGTGCCAGGAAGCAAAGATACATTTAATCAGTGGGGACATCGGCCTGCTCCGGTTATGCCTGGGTGATCGTGATACTTGCTCAATAAAGCGCAAGCGCGAGGCCATTCATATCAGGCAAGGGTCGATGCACAGAGCAAATGTGCATGACAGGTGGTCTGGGTTGGTGCTACCGCTGAAATGATGAACGGATAGTCACCGCAGGCAAGCCCTTGACAAGGATTACAACGCTGTAATGCAGCCTCAGGGTCGCTGTTTTACGCACCCCCGGTGACATGTATGGCAGCATTTTTGCTGATTGACGTTTTTGTTGATTAACCGTCAGTTGCTGACGTCATAAAAGGCAACATCTGGAACGGTGAGGCCGTTGACTGAACGATACCAGGGGTCGGTTTCGGCGACCACGGGTCTGCCTGTTCCGGGTTGGAACCAGACATGCAGCGTCCACATGCGACCGTGGCGTTTTTTGTTGGCGCCGCCGGATTTCATGTCATCATGATCAATGATGTGTTCACCCAGAGGGTAAATTGATTTGCCGGCATTGATCGCGGCATTGGTCAGGTCGTTGTCGGTGGCGTGTATGAACTCGCCATTCAATAGATTGTGATAACCGGCCTCGTGGACGAGGAAGCGATGCACGACGCCTGGCAGTGGATCACTCGGCAGTAAAGTAAAGGGATTTAGCGGATCAAGCTGCGTTCTGGTCAGCAGCACCGGCCGGTCCTGTGGTCGATACGGCATGGAATAGCCCATGCCAATGATTTCCCATTCCTTGTATTTGCCGGAGCGTCCCTTGTCAAAAAAAAGCAGATTGGGATCATCGACCCGTGCAGAAGAATACTCGATGTCATCGGCACCAGGTATCAGACCGCCATTGTGGGCCACCATGGTGACCCCGAAGCCTTTCAACTCAGCATGATTGACACCGGCGGGATGGCTGTCAATGAATTTCGGGCTGTCTGATTTTCGGGCTTCTTTCATGTTTGGAAAGCGTTGCTGGATGGTGCTGGCCGCTTCGCCAAACGGGCTGTCGGAGCGGTACAGCAGATACGTGTTGCCATTGACGGTGACATTGTCTGCCTCGACTTGCAGGGCATCACGAATCTGTTCGGTGGTACAGGCCGACAACACCATGGCCTGCAGGGCGGGAAGAAGGACACGGCAAGGAATGCTGTTCAGGTTCATTGTTGTTCTCAGTGATGTTGCAGGTCAGATACTGGAGGTCGAGATTATAAAAAACCATTGGTGAATGGGGTACCCCGCAGTGATTCTGCGCAAACTATAATGAAGACTGATCCGATTTGAACGACAGGCATGGACCAGATCACCATCATTCGCCCCGACGACTGGCATCTGCATCTGCGTGATGGTGCCATGCTGCAGGCGGTACTGCCAGACACCGCGCGGCAGTTTGCCCGTGCCATTGTCATGCCCAATCTTAAGCCGCCGGTGACCACGGTGGCCCAGGCTGCGGCTTATCGTGAGCGCATTCTGGCCGCCTTGCCGCCAGCGCTGGACTTCACCCCGCTGATGACGCTGTATCTGACCGACAACACCACGACCGATGAGATCGAGCGTGCTGCTGACAGCGAGTTTGTGCATGCAGTGAAATACTACCCGGCCGGCGCCACCACCAACTCGGACAATGGCGTTACCGATCTCGGGCATGTGCAGGCAGTGCTGGAGGCAATGCAGAAGCACGATCTGCCCTTGTTGCTGCACGGTGAGGTGACCGCAGCGGAGATCGATGTGTTTGATCGCGAAGCGGTGTTCATCGAGCGTCATCTGCAGCGGCTGACGCATGACTTTCCGGCGCTGCGCATGGTGCTGGAGCATGTCACCACTGCCGATGCGGTGCAGTTTGTCGAAGCTGCCGAAGCGCACGTCGCCGCCACCATCACCGCGCATCACCTGCTGCTCAATCGCAATGCCATGTTTGCCGGCGGGCTGCGGCCACACCACTACTGCCTGCCGCTGATCAAGCGCGAACAGCACCGCCAGGCGCTGGCGGCGGCAGCCGTTGGCGGCAATCCGAAGTTTTTCCTCGGCACCGACAGTGCACCGCACACGCGCACAGCGAAGGAATCCGACTGCGGTTGCGCTGGCATATACAGCGCCCGTGCTGCCATCGAACTGTATGCGGAAGTCTTTGCCGACAACAACGCTCTGCAGCGCCTGGAAGGCTTTGCCAGCTGCCATGGACCGGATTTCTATCGCCTGCCACGAAACACCTCGACCATCCATCTGCGTAGGGAATGCTGGCAGATGCCACCCGCGCTGGAGGCTGCCGGTGAGCAGATTGTGCCTCTGCGCGCCGGCGCAACCATGCAATGGCGACTGGACTGATTGCGCTGCTGTCCAATGCTCACGGTAACACGGTGAGAGATTGCACAGGCCGATGACAGACAACTGAAGAGAAAGATTCTCTCACCAGTGCACGGACCGCGTCTGGTTTTGCTATGCTGGGCACTGTAGTGCGCTGAAAATCTCAGTTTTTTCAGCGAATTGCAGCAAACCAGCAGACAACCTAAAACCAGCAGACGATAACAATGAGTCAGACTGCCCGCATGTTCAACGCCTGAAGCGCAGCCATGAGCCTGTTCCAGGAGTTGCGTCGACGCAATGTGTTCCGCGTGGCCTCTGGCTATGCAGTGTTCGGCTGGCTGCTGATCGAGATCGCCGACACCATCTTTCCCTACCTGGCGCTACCGGACTGGACAGTGACGCTCATCATTGTGCTGTTGCTGGCCGGCTTGCCGCTGGTGCTGATGCTGTCGTGGGTGTTTGATCTGACGCCGCAGGGGCTGGTGCGCACCGATGCGGTAAGTTCCGAACTCAGCCAGCAGGTCATCCGCGGGCGCGAGTTGGACTTCATCATCATCATCGTGTTGCTGCTGTTGCTGGGCTTGCTGTTGTGGGACAAGTTCAACCCCGGGCGCAGTCCGTTCTCGGTCATGGCGGCCACGCCCAGCATTGCCATTCTGCCATTTTCCGACCTCAGCGAGCAGGGCGATCAGGGCTATTTTGCCGATGGCCTCAGCGAAGAGATTCTCAACCTGCTGGCCCACATCGATGCCTTGCAGGTGACCGCACGCACCTCGTCGTTTGCCGTGCGCGACAAGGGCATGACCGTGCCCGAAATCGGTGCCATGCTGGGTGTGTCCTATCTGCTGGAAGGCACCGTGCGCAAGGCCGGTGATCAGCTGCGCATCAACGCCAAACTGATCAGCGCGAAAGACGGTTTCGATGTCTGGACGGCGAGTTTTGACCGCACCATGAGCGAGGTATTTGCCATTCAGGATGAAATTGCCCTGAACGTGGTGGATGCGCTGAAACTGACCCTGCTGGATGAAGTGCCATCAGCGCGTGCCACCGACGCCGAAGCCTATCAGCTGTTTCTGCAGGGCCGCACACTGGCTGCAGAGCGGAACGAGGCCGCGCTGCGCAATGCCGAGCGACTGCTGCAGCAGACGCTGCAGATCGACGCCGCATACGTGCCGGCGCTGGTGGAGCTCAGCGACGTTTACGTCAACCAGGCCAACGCCAGCGTGCTCAGTTTTGATCAGGCCTTCGCCCGCGCGCGCAGTCTGCTGGAGCAGGCCATCAGCATTGATCCGGCCTATGGCCCGGCGCACGCCCAGCTGGGCCGCATCAGGCTCTACTATGACTGGAATATCGCCGGTGCCGATGCCGCCATCCAGCAGGCGCTGCAACTGGACGCGGGCGATGCCCGCATCATCAACAATGCCGCCGCGCTGGCCAGCAATCGTGGTCGCCTGGAGGAGGCACTGGCCCTGTATCAGCGCGCCATCAAGCTGGATCCGATCCGGCACAACCTGTACATCAACCTGGCCCTGACCCAGTACAAGCTGCAACAGTTCGATGCCGCACTGGTCGCGGTGGACAGGGCGCTGGCCCTGAGTCCAGGCGCCTACGGCGTGCATTTTGCCAAATGCCGCATTCTGCTGGCACGCGACGACGCCGTGGCGGCGCTCAGCGAGGCCAGTGAAGAGCGGGCCGAATGGTGGCGACTGCAGGGCCAGGCGCTGGCTCTGCATGATCTGGGACAGCCCGAGGCGGCTGCCACCAGCCTGCAGCAGTTGATGGACAGGCACGCCGATGGCTGGGCCTATCAGATTGCCGAAACCCATGCCTACATGGGTGATCTGGAGCAGGCCTTTGTCTGGTTGCAGCGTGCCTATGAAAATCGCGACGGCGGGCTGATCGAGATGCTCACCGATCCGCTGATGAACAATCTGCATGCTGACCCCCGCTGGCCGGCATTCATCAGCAAAATGGGCTTTAACGATGAAGACGGCTTAAGTTTCCTCAGTCCGTCGCCACCTGCGCAGCAGCCGGGTTTAGCTGCCGCTGCTGCAGCAACAGCTCCAGCGCTTCACTGAACTGCGCACTGGCCTTGTGCAGGTAGGCGTTGACTTCATCCACGTAGCCATCTGCTGAAGCCGACCAGACCCGGTTGAGATAGCGTTCGCCGGCAGCAAAGGCGCTCATGATGTCGGCATAAGCCTGAATACCAAAGGCATGCTGCATGGCTTCGCGGGCATCGGCAAAGGCAAACAGATCCTGGCGAAACAGGCGGTCGATGCTGAAGCGTGCCTCGTGCGTGGGCAGTGCATCAGGCTGTTGCAGCAGCTCACGCAGCTGCGTGTCAATGCGTCGCAGCGACTGTTCCAGCGTGTTCAGACTGCCGTGGACGTGACTGCCGTGACTGGCAAGCTGGTGCAGGCGACGACGGTGCCAGAACACACCGGCAAAGCCCAGCAGCAAGGGCAGCGCAAACAGCGGCCAGTTGACCGTGGACACATCCAGCACCGCCACCAGTGCGGCAGCGACAAAACCCGTGATGAGCAGCAACATTGGCATGGGCATGATCAGGCTCCGGCAAAAAAGATGATCTGGATGGCAAAACCGACGCCGACCAGCGCCTCGCCGACAATCAGCCCGGCAGCCACCGGAATGCCGACATCGTCGGCAAACCCGTCGCCCAGCCGCCAGTCACTGAGCAGGCGCAGCAGCGTGCCGATGCTGTAGGTCAGCACGATGGCAAACGGCAGATAGAAGCCCAGTCCGACGGTGATGCCCAGACCGGGCTGAAACAGGCTGAGCATGGCTCCCAGACCGGCACCGGCGATGTACTTGGCCAGCGGCACATCGCCGCCAAGAATGCCCTCGATCATGCTGGCCAGCACCTGTCCCTGCGGTGCCGGCAGCTTGTCGCTGCCCAGTGTGTAGGCTTCATGCAGGATGAAGATCAGCGTGATGATCAGGATCGGCCCCAACCAGGCACCGAGAAACTGACCGTATTGCTGCATTCTGGGGGTGGCGCCGACCAGGTAGCCGGTTTTCAGATCCAGCATCAGGTCGGTGGCCTGTGACATCGCCACACAGGTGGCGGCACCGACCATGATGGCAGCGATGATGGCCTGGTTCTCGTCCATGCCACGAGTGATGAAAATCAGAATGGTCACGGCAATCAGCGTCATGCCCGACAGCGGTGACCAGTTGGTGCGGCCGATGGCTTCGGACAGGATCACTCCGGCGATCCAGATCCAGGCGGTGCCAGCGGCGGCCATGATGATGCCGCGGACGATGCCGGTCTGCTCGGCCGAGCTGATGGCCATGAAGCTGAGCAGTATGGCGGCCCCGCCGACGGCAAAATACAGCAGCTTGATCGGCATTTCGTCTCGCGACAGCGCCGATTCCGCGCGTGCCGCGTTCTGCATGCTGCGGATGGCACCGACGATGAGCGGAAACGCCAGCATGATGCCGGCCAGAGCACCGCCGATGAGCATGCCGATGCCAACCGGGCGATACAGCAGGCTGCGCAGCTGACCGGGGTCGGTGATGGTGGCGGCGGCGGCATCCAGCGGCAACTGGTTGAGCCCGTCCAGCAGCGGCGACAGCAGCCAGTAACACAGATAGCCACCGATGATGAAGGCCACGCCACCACGACCGGCGATGTAACCGACCCCGACGGTAAGCAGCGACAGATACCACACCGCATTGGTGTATGCGGGCAGCCCGAGCTGCCCGCCCAGATCCCAGTATTCCTGTCCGCTGAGTTTGCTGGCCACGTGCACCAGACCGGAAAACACCGCAGCGGCAATCAGGATCATGGCCTTGCGCACCCCGGCGCCGGGCGATTTGAGAATGGTGGCCACGGCCACGCCACCGGGATAGGTGAGCCGCTCGTAATCGATCATCTGCTTGCGCAATGGGATGATGAAACCGATGCCGAGAAAGGCACCGGCAATGGCACCAAAGGTCATCAGTACCGGATCAAAATTGAGCAGGCTGGGGTCGTCGCGCATGCCAGCCAGAATGAAGATGGCCGGTACCGAAAACATGAGGCCGGACGAGGCACCGTTGACCGCGCTGGCCACCGTCTGCACGATGTTGACCTCAATCACGCTGCTGCGTCGGAGCAGGCCACGCAGTATGGCGAAGCCAAGAATGGCGGCCAGCTCCGAACCCTCGATGGAGAAGCCGAGAATCAGTGCCGCATAGCCGATGCTGACCGCGATCAGCGCGCCCAGCAGGTAACCGACCAGCACGGCGGGTACGGTCAGTTCCGGATAGCTGCCGGTGCGCAGCGGGGTCAGTGGGGCATTCATTTCAAAAGGGTCCGGTCGGCCAGCCAACGCACAGTTATAGACCAGATCACTGCAGCAGTCCAGTTCCGGGTCAACCGCAGTCGAATGTGAACGTTATCAGGGAAAGTGATTGCCACAGACCATGAACGGGAGCCCTGATGATGAAAATGCAAGCAATAGCAATGACCGTGTTGCTGCTTGTGCTGGCCATGCTGGCCTCAGCCTGTACCACTCAGCACGTGGCAGACCCGCGTCCGGTCACGGTTCGTTATGTCAGTTGGGAGGCACATCAACGGGCCCACCCCAATGCACGTTATGTGGTCGTCTATCGGCAGCCAAGGGCAATCATTCCGTCGGGGGCTGACGGCGGCGATAGATGCCGCTGAACCAGCCGCTCCATTGGCTGGTCTCGGCATGGTACTGTTGCAGAATCTGCAGCACGCTGCCATCCTGCTGCAGTTGCCAGCTGCCCCGGAATGGCGCGGTTTTGCCGGTCTTGTGGTAACTGATGGTGCCTTGCAGGCGCATGACGCCGTCGTCATCAAGCCCGCCCTGATAATCGATAAACACGCCCTCGCTCTGCCATACCTGACGCCAGGCGCCTTGTAGCGGATCATGGAAATTCATGCTGGTGCCGGTGTTGTCGAGCACGCCGCGCCACTGTTCCAGCAGCAGACAGCCACCGGCCAGTCGGCTGATGGTGTTGCTGCCGACCAGATCGTTGCTGGTGGCATCGTAGACATCCCAGCTGCCGATCCAGAAATCAAAATCCCGATACGGTGACTGAGCTGTTGCACAGGCGGCCTGATCGGTGGCGCTGACCACAGCTTCTGTGCTGGCGGCCTGGCTGCTGCCGTCTGCGGCTACAGCGGGGGCAGTCTGGTCAGGGGGCGGATCTGACCAGCCGCAGGCGCTCATGCTGAAGGCCATCAACAGCATCAGTAAATGCACTGCTTGTGATGAATGAATCATGCTGATTCCCGCTGCCACATCCAGCTGCAGCATAGCACGATGTGCTGCAGTCGGCTGGATGCCGGCTGGCGGCAAGGCAATACCAGTGTACCTCGCCGGAAATACTGTAACGTTCAGCGATTCGGAAAGCGCTCAGCCGCAAGGCATGGCTCGCAGGCCTTGGCCATTCCATGGCCAAGAGCCATAACACAGCGGATGAGTGCTTTCCGGCACGCTCTGCGGGAGCGCCCCTGAGGCTGCATTAGGGCGTTGCAACCCTTGTCAAGGGCTTGCCATTCACTACGGATTGCGCCTGGTACTGTAGCCTCAGGACGCGCTCTGAATGACACAGTATTTCCGGCGGGGTACACTAGCATCACAGCATTCCCGGAGAGAGGCCATGAACATTCTGGTAGCGATTGATCTGTCTGCAGCCAGCAGTAAAGTCATTGCCGCAGCCAGGCGGGTGGCGGAAATGTCCGGTGCCCAGCTGTACGTGCTGCATGTTGCAGAGCCGGAAGCCGATTTCATCGGCTACGAGGCCGGTCCGGAAGTGCTGCGCCGACAGGAGGCACAGGATTATCAGCGCGAGCATGCAGAAGTAAAACAACACGTGGCAAGCCTGACCGCTGCCGGCATCAAGGCGCAGGCCATGCTGGTGGAGGGACCCATGGCGAAAACCGTGCTCAGCGAAGCCGAACGGCTGGGCGCGGAATGGATTGTTGTCGGCAGTCACGGGCATGGAGCTGTCTACGACATGCTCGTGGGCAGCCATTCTGCCAGCCTGATGCGCAAATCACCGGTACCGGTGCTGGTGGTGCCTACGCGGGTCTGTGTGCCTGGATGAGTGCCGTTCGAACAACCATTGCTTCATGATGCGTTGACGATATATATAATTAACTCCCAATGATTTTACAATCTGAACGTCATGTCATCAGTAACAAATTGCCAGTAATGCTCAGTAGACAATTCTAGTTTGGTTATGTTTGAGTAGTTTGCCTGAAACCATATAGGGCCATGTACGGAGAGAGGAATAATATCAGTAGAAATTAATGTGTCTTCATGCCAGGCTTTGCTGATCAGATTTTCACCGTCACCTCCGGGCCAAGCTACTCCGAAATACGCCCCCAAAAAATCGAATGGTTTTTTGCGTTCGACTGTCACCGGATAGCCCGAAGTATTGTAGCCGATGTAATGACCTGACATAGTGTTATTAACATAACCGTCGCCGCGATATGTGGTGTTCTCAACGGCAATCATGTTTGTCCACTTCAGGCCATTTGATTGAAGCGGAACCTTGCTTATAATGGCTCGGGTAATGTTCTCAAAGTTTTCAGTAAAATCTAACAAATTATCAGATCTGTGCTTTGCTGCTTGTCCTATTTTTAAATTGCCGAAATGAATTGGTGTGTTGTTAACAATCACATCAAGTAATAATTTTGCAGATCTATCTTTATGAATAAACTCAACTTGCCACTTGCCTGGCTTAAGAGGCTGTAAAAACTTCTGATCAATGGCAGTAACAAGAGGGCTTAATGATTGCTCATCGTTATTAAAATATACTATCAATTCAGTTGAAGTGACTGTATCTCCTGTGACTGTTGCAAGCTTTGGAGTACCGCTTACAGCTAAAACCTGTACTAATCCGGCAGGATCAGGTGTGGCTACTGCAACAATGCCTGATCTTGATTCAGGGTCAGTATTGAATAAAATTTTCTGTATTGGATTATTGCTAGTTACTATCCACTTATTGGGTGTATTAATTGTAAAAACATACTCTCCTGGCATGCTGATATCAGCAAAAGGATTATCATACATAGTGGTGAAATTAACAAAGCCATGTATATTGGACTTTCTTACTATTCTTGTCCCGTCGGGCTTCGATAATGTTACACCTATACCGGATAATATACGGTCATTATAGTCGTAGATACCATTAAGGTTTAAGTCATGATAGATATAATGTGAAACATTATAAGGTATCTGTGCTTCAGGCTCATTCGCAACTAAATGTTTAATATCAGTATCTTCTGAGGTTGATACTTTATTGGCCTTCAGGGATTCGAAATGCAGCATGAGACCACAAAATATCGAAATTGAAACCATAGAAGATAAATGCTTTTTTTCTATCATGAATAGCGCATATAGTGATTATCTAGTGATATACTTTAAACACTGAAATTTCAAATTGGTCAATATGTAGTCATAGTTGCAAAATATTGATCGCATTTTCAAGCTGATTTCAGGTTCAGCAGGAGGTTGCTGTAAACATATGTATAAACAACTATTAACCCGGTACGAAAGTAGATATGCTATAATGCAGGCATGAATGAAGACGCCCGAGCACTTCCTGCGGTGGTCCAGGTAGAAAAACGCAAACAGGCCATCCGAATGTGGAAAAAGAACCGATATACCCACCGGGATATTGGTGAGCAGGTTGGGGTCCACTATCTCACTGTTGGTCGCTGGATCAACCGCTACAATAGTGGTGGTATGAAAGCGATCCTGTCGTCGAAAACGCAGGGTCGCCCAGTCGGTTCTGGCCGATCGCTGAGCACCGAGCAGGAAGCGCGGATTCAATAGCTGTTGATCGACAAGACGCCAGATCAGCTCAAGTTGCGCTATGCGCTTTGGACACGCGAGGCCGTCCAGCAGCTGATCGCTCAGGAGACCGCAATAAAGTTGGCGATTCGCACGGTCGGTCAGTATCTGAAGCGTTGGGGGTTCACGGTCCAGAAACCCAAAAAGAAAGCTTACGAACAGCGTCCTGCTGAGGTAAAGCGCTGGCTGGACGACGAATATCCCGCCATTCATGCCCGTGCTCAGCAGGAAAATGCCGAGATTTACTGGGGTGATGAGACGGGCCTGAGAAATGATTGCCAGCACGCTCGCGGTTATGCGCCTAAGGGCAAGACGCCAGTGATTGAGCTCAATGCCAAGCGAGAATCGATCAATCTGATCTCGGCGGTCACCAACCAAGGCAAGGTTCGGTTCCGATTCTTCGACGGCACCATGAACGCCGATCTTCTGATTGATTTCATGAAGCGCCTGATCAAAGACTCCAACCGCAAGGTGTATCTGATTCTGGACAACCTGCGGGTTCGCCACGCCAAGATCCTTAAGGCCTGGCTTGCTGAGCACAAGGACGAGATTGAAGTGTTCTACCTTCCCGCCTATTCGCCAGAATTGAACCCGGATGAGTACCTGAACTGTGATCTTAAAGCCGGCGTTCATGGTGGTACGCCGGCCCGTGACAAGAAGCAACTGAAAGCCAAAGAGATCGCCCACGTGCGAAAGATACAAAAGCTTCCGGCCCGAGTAGCAAAATATTTCCAGGCGGCTTCGATTCAATATGTGGCATAAATGCGATCATATCTATTTTGATGCCGGGTTAATAATATGATCTGTATGCGCGAAGAAGTGTGTTCATAACATCGATATGCCTAGGCGACCTAGATCTATAGATTGCCTGTTCTAGTGTATTAATGAAAGGTTCGCAACCATTGTAATAACAATAAAGTAAGGTTCTGAAATTATCCCTATCACATCCACCATAAAATGAGCAATAGTGAATCTCGACTGCAGATCCTGTTGCCTCTAGAGCCAGGTCTAAAGGGGTCTGATTCACATTTAGGCCTGGTAATATCTCTATATCTGGATTTAAATATTGCTGCTCAGTCAGCCATCCTGCAATTATAGACAATGATACATAGTCCATGCGCTCTGACATTAAGTCATTTGTAGTTTGAGCTGAGATCTCTCTATCATCTGATATTGATTCTAAGGTCTTGATGGTATCATTATACAAGTTTGAACCTATCTCATATAATTTGCTTGAACTATATGAATCAATGAGTTCGTTAGAACCACAGAATCGATCGATCCTTTCTTTAGCCCATCGCTGTGTGGAATCGATTTTCATCTCCTTGGAGAAATCATCAATTAGAATACTACATGTGTATAATAATGAACCTGCTGTTCTCTTTACATCATCACTCGTCTGACTGTTGCTGTGTTCAGCAAGTTCCATCACTTCGGTTAATGTCTTCGCTTCTGATATAATCATTTGCAAGCGATTATGATCGTAATTTAGATCAATGTTATTTAATTTATTGCCTGTGTCTGCATGCTTATAATCTACTGCGCTTTCTCCTGTGATTAATGACGTGGAGTTGGGTATTTGTTGTGTTGATGAATTCATGCTCTTGCTTTTTATATTAGAATTAAAAAACTTAATCCCAATAAATGATGCAAGTAAAATTAACAATAATGAAACTATAAACGTTGCTCTATTCATATACTAATCATAGCAGTTAGGGCCAAAATAAAGTTGGCAGTTATAAAATATAATATCAGTCACAAACTAGTGATCCTGGGACTGGTGATAATGGGGATGTTGAAAACATGTTAATAACAGTGTGGCTTTCTGAACCGCCACCGGTAAATCTAATGCTCACCACGGTGCCAGTCCTAATGGCACAATTCAAGCCACATGTGCTCATTCTTCTAGACTGTTCGAGACCAAACGCTCTATTTGCATGATCAATACGAGCTAATGATGTGTCTGAACACAATGCGCTTCTTGGATCGTCCTCATCTAATTCAGGTACAGGTAATCCCGGCGCGGCTCCTACTCCACTTGATATTGGCCTTCCTATAACTCCGGGCTCTCCGCCTCCAGGCGAGCCACCAGGTCTTGTGCCTATCCACATTCTTAGAAATTGTGAAGGGCTTGGGAATGACGGTGGTGCAAATCCTATGACAGTAATTGGTGGTAAGGAAAGACTGCCGCCGCCACCACCTCCAGATCCTCCACCACCTCCACCTGCGCCGCCATTGACAAACCAAATGATTTCCCAATTACCAGCTACGCCAGATCGTATTCCTTCACCACCTCCATCGCCTATAATCGGTGCTTGAGTATGTTCGCATGGATCGTGAGGTGTAGGTATGCAATTGCCGCCACCGCCGCCACCGCCGCCACCACCGGTTGAAGGGGGTGCTAAAACGATGTCGCCTGGCAAGAGTGGTTCGTTTTCAATGTTATTGATGTGGCCAGACCAAATGCGTTCATACGTTGCATCACTGCCACTGCTGCCTACTAATTCATATAGGGCGATGTTGTCAGATGCTGCTGTGATTCCGGGTATGATTGTTAAAATGACTAGACAGCAATAGGCCAAGATTGTTTTGTTCTTCATTGTCGCCTCCATGGCATAACAGTTCCCTATAAATTGAGATGACAAGTGATGTCAAGAATTCTCTCACCTTATTGGTGTTAATACAGCAAATTGATCATGCCGATGAGCACCGCGATGAACAGTACACTGAGGCCAATCCCGGCGCGCATGAAGTCGGCGACGCGGTAGTTGCCCGGACCCATGACCAGCGCATTGACCTGGTGGGTGGGCAGCAGAAAGGCATTCGAGCAGGCCAGCACGACGATCAGAATCAGCGGCACGGGGTCGGTGTTCATGCTGATGCCGACGTTGATCGCCAGCGGCACCAGCAGTACCGCCGCGCCGACGTTGGACATGGTCAACGTGAACGCGGTCGCCAGCAGCGCCAGCACGATCTGCAACACCACCAGCGGCACATCGCCGATGATCAGCAACAAACCCTCGGCCAGCCAGGCGGCGGTGGCGGTGGATTCCATCGCGCTGCCCAGCGGGATCAGCGAGGCGAGCAGGAACACGGTTTTCCAGCTCACCGCATTGTAGGCCTCGTCCATGCTCAGCACGCCAGACAGCACCATGCCCATGGCACCAATCAGCAGTGCCAGTGACAGGCGCATGTCGGTGAAAATGATCAGCGTCAGCGAGAGCAGGAAAAAGCCCAGTGCATACATGACCTTTTGCGGTCGCGCCTCCTCTTTCGGCAGGTCCGAGGCGACGAGAAAATCGCGGTCCTGATTCAGCTTGGCCAGATTTTTCCAGCTGGAATGACTGACCAGGCAGTCGCCCACCTGCAGTTCCTGATTGCGCAGTTCTTCATTGATGATGTCGCCGCGGCGGTTGATCGCCAGCACGTTGATGCCGAAGCGGGTGCGCATGCGTGAGTCCGCGATGGTTTTGCCGATCACGCTGGAGCCGGGCGGTATCACCACCTCGGTGATGCCGGCCAGGGACGGATTGAACAGGTGGCCGAAGGTGCGCAGGCGTGGCTGCAGTCGACACTGCTGCTGTTCGGCAAACGCCTGCACTTCCTGTTTGGTGCCCATCACACCGAGCATGGTGCCAACCCAGATCATGTCTTCGGCAGGCGGTGCCAGACGCGGTGCGTCGGTATTGCGGATGGCAAGAATCAGCGGTGCACCGGTCAGTTTTTCGGCATCACCAACCTTCATGCCTACCATCGGTGAATCCATCGTCACCAGCAGTTCGTGCACATCGCCACGCAGGCCGTAGACATCGGCGAAGTAATTCTGCGGTCGTTTGCGACTGACGTCCTCCACCTTCGATGCAGGCAGCAGCAGACGGCCGAACAGCAGGAAATAGCCGGTGCCGGCGATGATCATGGCGATGCCGATCGGGGTGACATCAAACAGCGAGAACTGCGGAATCGTGCTCACACCCAGCGGCAGTGAGCGATTGGCGTTGCTGATCAGGTCGTTCATCAGAATCAGCGGTGACGAGCCAACCAGCGTCAGTGTGCCGCCGATGATGGCCAGATAGCCCATCGGCATCAGCAGTCTGGACACAGGAATGCCGGTGCGTCCGGAAATCTTGCTCACCAGCGGCACAAACAGGGCTGCGGCACCGATGTTCTGCATGAAGCCGGAGATCACCGCCACGCTGCTGCAGATCATGGCCAGAATGCGGTTTTCGGTGCTGCCGCCCAGTTTCACGATCTGGTTTGCCAGCACATTGACCACACCGGTGCGATCCAGGCCGGCCCCGACGATCATCACTGCGATGATGGCGATCACGGCGTTGGAGGCAAAACCGTTGAAGATGTTTTCGGCCGGCACCAGGTCCAGCACACCCAGCAGCACCAGAATGATCAGCGCCGCAACGTCCACGCGCACCACTTCGGAGATAAACAGGTAGCCGGCCAGCAGCAGCAGGCCAAGTACCAGCATCATGTCGGTGGTGAGTGCGATGTTGCCTTGCATGGGTGCCGGGTTCCGCTGCGCGACTCAGCTGGTGTGACGCAGAAACTGCAGATCGAACACGTCGTGCCCGAGCCGCTGACCGCGTTGTTCAAAGCGAGTCAGCGGGCGACAGTCAGGTCGTGGACTGAACCGGCCAGCGCCGGCAGCGTTGCTGAAACCGGGATGCGCGGTCATCACCGCGAGCATGTGTTCGGCATAGTCCTGCCAGTCGGTGGCGAGCATGAGCCGGCCCGCGGGCACCATGATGCGTGCCAGTTCATCGACAAATGCGGTCTGGATGAGACGGCGTTTGTTGTGGCGCTTCTTGTGCCAGGGATCGGGAAAGAATACCTGCACCGTGTCGATGCTGGCGCTGGCGATCGCCTGTGGCAGCCAGCTGGCGGCATCGGCTATGGCGATGCGCACATTGTGCAGTTGCCGACGCTCGATTTCCTGCAGCAGATGTCCGGCACCAGGTCGATGCACTTCCAGGCCGATGTGGTTCTGTTGCGGATTGGACTCGGCCTGAGCCAGCAGTGATGCGCCGTTGCCGTAGCCGATTTCCAGCAGCAGCGGATGCCTATTGCCGAAGATCGCGTTGCAGTCCAGCGTTGTCGACGGTTGCTCGGGCAGACCATACCTGGGCAACAGCGTCGCCAGCGCCTGCTGCTGCGCCGGTGTCAGCCGTCCCTCACGCCGCACAAAGCTGCGAATATGACGACGGGGCGCTGCCGCTGGATCAGGATCATGCATGACTGAATATTGTAGAGCAGATCGCTGCGCAGCGTGACTGCACGGCGCTGGTGTAACAGGGTGCTGCGCCGGCAATCTGTATCAATCAATCAGACCTGCCGTGGGAGAGGAAGCGCTGGCAAAGCGTTGGCGCGGGATGCGTCCGGCCTTACTGGCCAGACGACCGGCCTGTATCGCCAGCCGCATGGCGTGGGCCATGGTCACCGGATCTTTCGCCCCGGCAATGGCGGTGTTCATGAGCACGCCATCGCAGCCCAGTTCCATGGCAATGGCTGCATCCGAGGCAGTGCCGACACCGGCGTCGACCAGAATCGGTACCGTGGCCTCCTCGACGATGGTCATGATGTTGTAGCGGTTCTGGATGCCCAATCCGGAGCCGATCGGCGCTGCCAGCGGCATCACCGCGACGCAGCCCATCTGTGCCAGCAGTCTGGCCATCAGCGGATCGTCGTTGCAGTAGACCATCACTTCGAAGCCATCGCTGATCAGCATTTCCGCTGCTTTCAGCGTGGCCGGCATGTCCGGGAACAGGGTCTTCTGATCGCCCAGCACTTCCAGCTTGACCAGCTGCTGTCCGCCCAGCAGTTCGCGTGCCAGTTTGCAGGTGCGCACGGCATCGTCGGCGGTGAAACAGCCGGCCGTGTTGGGCAGAATGGTGAACTCATCCGGCGGCAGCACATCCAGCAGATTCGGTTCGTCGGCATTCTGGCCGATGTTGCTGCGCCGGATCGCGACGGTGACAATTTCTGCACCGGCGGCCAGCGTGGCCGCGCGGGTCTGTTCCAGATCACGGTATTTGCCGGTACCGGTAAGCAGTCGGGAGTGATAGGTTTTGCCGGCGATCAGCAATGGGTCATCCTGACCGCTGCGGGCATGGTGAAGGGGCGTGGTGTCGCTGTTGGCTGGCATAGATCAGACCTGATAAAAAGTGTTTGGATGAATGTCAGTGGTGTGGCACGGTACGCTCAGCCGCCACCGATGGCGTGCACAATTTCCACCTTGTCGCCGGCCTGCAGTTGGTGTGTAGGGTGTTCGCTGCGCGGCACGATGTCATGGTTGACCTCCACCGCCACCGGCTTGTGCTCCAGCCCGTTGGCGCGCAACAGGTCGCTGATGCTGGCATCGGCGTCGATGCTGCATGGCTCGCCGTTCAACTGTAGGGTGATCTGATGCATGGCTGATTCGTCTTGCTTAACAGGATTCATGGTTTTGCGGCCAGCTCTGCTGCGGTGCCAGCATGGTCAGCATCACTGCCATGCGCACAAACACACCCAGTTGCACCTGACGCAGGATCAGGGACTGTGCGCCGTCGGCCAGTGCGCCGTCTATTTCCAGCCCGCGATTGAGCGGGCCGGGATGCATGATGCGGGCATCGGCACCGGCCAGCCGCATGCGCTCCGGGGTCAGACCCCATTGTCTCAGATAGGTCTCCCGATCGGGAATTTCCAGTTCGTCCATACGCTCCATCTGAATACGCAGCAGCATGACCACATCGGCCCCCGGCAGGGCATCTTCCAGATGCTGGTAGCTGCGCACGGCGGCATGCCCTGGCGCCGGCTGCAGATCCATCTCCGGTGGTGCCACCAGACGGATTTCAGCGGCATCCAGCAGATTCAGCAAGGCGATGTTGGAGCGTGCCACGCGCGAATGCCGCAGATCGCCGGCGATGACCACCTTCAGCCCGGCCACCTGGCCGAAGTGATCGCGCATGGTGTAGGCATCGGCCAATGCCTGGGTGGGGTGGGCATGGACACCGTCACCGGCGTTGATGATGTGCACACCTTCCGGTGCCAGTGCGGCCAGTTGCTGCGCCGAACCCACCTGCGGATGGCGGATGTTGAACAGCCGATAGCCCATCGCCACCAGAGTGTGAAAGGTGTCGGTGAGCGATTCGCCCTTGACCGACGAGCTCTGCTCGGACTGCAGGTTGCTGATGTGCAGGCCCAGCTGCCGCGCGGCGACCTCGAATCCGAGTTGCGTGCGTGTGGAGTTCTCGTAGAACATGTTCACCGCATGCACATGGCGCAGCTGCTCAGCGACGCCTGCGGGCAGCCCCGGCTGCTGGCGCAGGTAATCGGCGCAGGCAAACAGCCGCTCGATCAGCCCGGCATGCAGTGAGGCGATATCAATCAGGTGCGTCAGCGTTGTGGGTGTGCTCATGGTGTGCCCGTATAGGTGAAGCGTTGCTGTGTGCCGGGAACATTTTACCCGTTGTCACGCAGCCATGATTCGAGAATGATGGCGGCGGCCATGGCATCCATCTGCACGGCCTTGCCGGCGCGGGCCTGACCGCTGCGGCGGGCCTCGGCAAAGCGCTGCTCTGCCTCTTTGGAACTGTAGCGTTCGTCTTGCAGATGGATGGCCGTGCTGTAGCGGGCGCTGATTTGATCGGCAAATGAGCGCGCTGCCTTGCTGCTGTCGGACTCAGCACCATCGGCATGCAGGGGCAGGCCGATAACGACCGCAGCCGGCCGCCATTCCTGCATCAGTTTGTCGATGCCGTTCCAGTCCGGCTTGCCGTGCGCAGCCCGGATGGTGGTCAACGGTCGTGCCGTTGCCGTCAGTGACTGTCCCACGGCAACACCGATGCGGGCAGCACCATAATCGAAGCCCAGCCAGATTTCAGTCGCCACAGGGTCGGTCAGTCAGGTATGGTCTGCATCAGCAAGGCATTGCCGAATAAGGTATGCGCAGAGCCATGCTCGGGCACTCAGGCGTGTCCAGCGGTCCAGCTGATCTGGTCAGGGTGGTGCACCCCGATGCTGTCCAGCGCCTTGCGCCAGCGTTCGCCCGGTTTGGAATTGAAGATCAGGTCACTGTCCAGCTGGGCATTGAGCCAGGCGTTTTCCTGCAGCTCCGCTTCCAGCTGCCCGGCACCCCAGCCGGAATAGCCCAGCGCGATCAGAAAGCGGTCGGGCCCGCGACCGGCGGCGATGTCAACAAGGATGTCGCGCGAGGTGCTCAGCATCAGGTCATTGTGCAGGCGCAGGCTGGTTTCCCAATCGTGTTCGCGCCCATGCAGACGCCCGTTGTGCAGCACAAAGCCGCGTTCCGGCTGCACCGGACCGCCGCTGAGCACCGGCATGTTGACGACGATGTCATCGTCACAACGCAGATCCAGCTGCGCCAGAATCTCGCCGACATGCATGCTCGATGGCTGGTGGATGTTGATCCCCAGCGCACCCTCATCGTTGTGCTGACAAAGCAGTGTCACGCCATGTCTGAAATTGGGATCGGCCATGCTCGGCATGGCGATCAGCAGACGTTGTTCAAGATAGACAGGTTCCATAGACAGTCGCGCTTTCCGGTTGCAATCCAAATGCACAGAGTGTGGGTATATGTTTAATCAATATGCTTGTGCCGCTCACCGATATCAAGCGATTTGCGGCAAAGCTTACTGCTCTGAAAGCTGGCCATTGACTTGGTTCAGCGCGGCAAGGCACACCGTGATGCCTGCAGATGTTATATTAGTAAAAGGTAAAACAAGTACCGTGGAGAGCAAAATGTTGCGAGCGCAGACCATCATCATGAATATTGTCGCCGTGCTGCTTGGGCTGATTCTGGTCATGCCATCGGCAGCGGCGCAGGACAGTGCCGGGGACGCGATGTCAGAGATCAACGACACGCGCCAGCTGGTGGAGATGCCGCCTCAGGTGCAGGCGATGCTGCGCCAGGACATGCGCGCCCATCTGCACAGCCTGCATGCCATCATCGCCGCGCTGGCGGAACAGCGGCTGGAAGCCGCCGCCGACATCGCCAGCCAGCAGCTTGGATCGGCCAGCATGGGCCGGCATCGTGACAGCGGTGGCGGTCCGGGTCGGCACATGCCGGCGGCCATGCGCAGCATCGGCATGCGCATGCACGCTGCGGCCGATGCGCTTGCCGAAGATCTGGCTGCGGCGGCCAATACAGGCGACCAGACCGCAGCCATGCAGCAATTGGCCCAGGTCACGGCCGCCTGCAGTGCCTGTCACGCCGCTTATCGGATACGTTGAACCACGACGGTCGTGTCAGCGATACGCCCTAATCCGTCGCTTGCGGGCGGTCGTCTGCAGTGATGTTGCTAGTGTACCCCGCCGGAAATACTGTGACATTCAGAGCGCTATCTGTGGCTGCAGTACAGACGCGAACAACTATGTCTGGGCAGTGAATGGCAAGCCCTTGACAAGGATTGCAACGCCGTAA
>Ga0180009_10001246_pt1 | contig 31614 bp, 32 predicted proteins | sample OS_PC_MetaG_FD_123537 | JGI IMG/M metagenome (GOLD analysis project Ga0180009, IMG submission 123537) | Groundwater microbial communities from the Aspo Hard Rock Laboratory (HRL) deep subsurface site, Sweden - OS_PC_MetaG | ecosystem: Environmental > Aquatic > Deep subsurface > Groundwater...
GGTCTTGATGTTCCCGGCGTTGCCGGAGGTACTATTCTCGGTGATGGCAGGGTTGGTCTTATTCTTGATCTGGCAGGGGTTATTGCCAATAAAGCGGATTGAGTTTTCACAACCAGGCGGAAATTTGGGAATGTTTTCATCCCCAGGGGTTGAGGGATCGCCCTGTGGGTCTTTCATGAAAAAGGAGGATGTTGATGGAAGCAGCAAACGTAGCGCAGAATTTAGGTCCAGGATCGGAACTGGCAGGGAAATATCTTACATTTTCCTTGGGAAATGAGGATTATGGCGTTGGGATTCTCAGCGTCAGGGAGATTATCGGGGTTATGGAGATTACGGCTGTGCCTCACACCCCGCCCTATATCAAAGGGGTAATCAACCTGCGGGGAAAAGTTATACCAGTGCTGGATCTGCGGCTTAAGTTCAACATGAAGCATAAGGAATATGACGAAAGAACCTGTATTATCGTTGTTGAGGTTCAGGGGCAAACAGCTCCGGTACAGGTCGGCATGGTCGTGGATTCGGTTTCGGAAGTGTTGAATATCGCTCCCGGTGAAATCGAGCCACCGCCTTCGCTTGGTTCCTCGTCTGAAACCGAAAACATTCTGGGGATGGCGAAAGTTAAAAGCGAGGTGAAAATCCTGCTTGATGTGGACAGGGTTGTTGGCGAAGGGCTTTTGCAGCAGTTTGCTTCACAGTAATACAGTTCAGGGGCTGTTTGTCTTGCCGTTGGGTGCGAACCCCGTCGGCTTGGGTGTATTTTTGTTGCAAACAACCCCGGAAAAGCAAGCCGAATAAGAAAGGGTATCCATCTGCGGACGGGAGCAGTTTTTCTGCCAGGATAATAAGGGAGTGGCTTTGTGGCATTGAACAGTGACGGTCCAGTCGGTACTCGCTATCAGCAACTCACGGATGGGTTGTTTCAGAAATTCAGCGATTTGGTGTATGAAAAAACCGGGATATTTCTGAAACCGGAAAAAAAGGAGCTGTTGAACGCCCGCCTGGGCAAGAGATTGCGTGCAACCGGGATAGACTCGTTTAAGGAGTATTACGAGTATGTCATGCACGACAAATCCGGTGACGAACTTGTTCATCTCATAGACTCCGTTTCCACAAATTTCACTTCTTTTTTCAGAGAAAATTCCCATTTCGAGATATTGACATCTACTGTTTTGCCCGCCTTTGTCAAGGAGGGACGGGGAAAAAACAAGGATATCCTTTTCTGGTCTTCCGCCAGTTCCTCCGGTGAAGAACCGTACACCATGGCCATGGTGGTTGAGGAATTCGTCAGCCACCATCCGGGGACGCGGTATCGGATCATGGCCACGGACATTTCCACCAAGGTTCTGGCACAAGCGAAGAGGGGAGTGTACACTGACGACAGGATTGCGAAAGTGCCAAAGCCTTTCTTGAAAAAATATTTTCAGAAAGGGGTTGGTGACTCCGATGGCTTTGTGAAAGTGAAAGAAGACCTTCGGCGGATGGTGCATTTTGACCGATTTAATCTTATGGGGGACTTTCCCTGGCGTGAGGCCATTGACGTCATCTTCTGCCGAAACGTCATGATTTATTTCAACAGAGAAACCCAACAGGAGCTTGTGAACAAGTTTTATCAGGCTCTTACGCCGGGCGGATATCTTTTTATCGGTCATTCCGAAAGCATCAGCGGGTTGAAGCATAATTTTACCCAGATTGATGCGACCGCATATCTGAAACGATGAAGGCCGTTGCCTTGGGTGAAGGCCCTGAGGCAATGACGGATACAGGACAGGGAGCGCATGAAGATAATCGTTGGCATTTCAGACATGAAGGTCAGCAATAAGCCGGACGATGTCCTGATTACCTACTCGCTTGGCTCGTGTATCGGAGTGGTGATCTGGGATCCCGTGGCCAAGGTCGGGGGGATGCTGCATTATATGCTGCCGGATTCTTCCCTTGACAAGGATAAGGCCGAAGCCAAGCCTTTTATGTTTGCCGATACCGGTATTCCCCGGCTGTTCAAGGAAACATATAAGTTCGGAGCCATTAAAAGCCGTTTGATCGTCAAGGCGGTTGGCGGGTCTCAAATCATGGACAGCGCCGGGATCTTTAATATCGGGAAGCGCAACCAGGCTGTTCTGCGGAAAATGTTCTGGAAAAATCAGATCATGCTGGCTAAGGAAGATGTGGGCGGCACCGGTAATCGCACAGTGAGTTTGGAAATAGGGACAGGGATTACCCATTTGAAGGTTTCTGGCAGAGGGGAGTTTGAGTTATGAGTCGTCTGGATGAGATACTTTCCCTTGTAAAGCATGTCCCACCTTTTCCCAAGGTGGCCCAACGGGTTTCGGAGATGCTGAACGACTCTGAAGTAAGCGCCACTGCTCTGGCCGAAGTTATTCAATACGATCAGGTGATTACGGCGAATGTGTTGAAGATATGCAACGCCGCTTATTTTGGCCTGCCCCGTAAAGTGTCCTCTTTGGATGAAGCCCTGGTTATTGTCGGAAATGACACACTCAAGGACATTATTATAACCAGCAGCAGTGCCCGTTTTTATAAGGGCGCTGCCGGAGATGGATATAAGCTTGATCAGGGAGAGCTGTGGAAGCATTCCATTGCCGTCGGCATAATGGCCAAGGAACTTGTCAAGTATGTCAAGGGTGTGGAGCCGGGAAGCGCCTATACTGCGGGATTGTTGCATGATATCGGCAAAAGGTTCCTGAGCAGCTTTGTGGCCGACGACTTTAAAAAGATCATGATGAAAGTGGTTCAGGACGACTGCTCTTTCGTCGAGGCGGAGAAGGAACTTGTGGGCGCGTCCCATGCCGAACTTGGCGGAATGATTATGAGTCAGTGGGGTTTCCCCAAGGAGATTGAGCTGGCGGTCTTGCAGCACCATGACCCGGATGCCCTGGAAAAAGATCCTCTTACCGCGGTTGTGGCCCTGGCCAATACTTTGGTTATCAGCATGGGGATCGGGGTTGGAGCTGACGGTTTGTCAGTGAAAATGCAGGGCAGTGGTCTGAAAAGATTTGGCATTGCTCCAATGCATCTTGAGTTGTGCATGGCCAATCTTCTCACAGAACTTGATCGGGCTCAGGAGCTTTTTCATATTTAGGACCATGGGAATCTTTCGGCCAGGTTTGTCCAAGGGGTGGGAGTGATATGGGAATTACGGTTCGACCAGATTGCCTGGAACGGTAACGATTTTAGTGAAACGATGTATTGACTGGATTATGTACATCTCCGGGTTCTGCGACAGTCTACTGGACTGGGCAGAGCAGCAAGGGAGCAGGGCAGCGCGAAAAGTGGCGAATGTCCAAGATGGAATAATTTAAGGAAGCGGGAGAGAGGGCGATGGCTTTCAATATTTTGGTGACAGATGACTCTGAAACCATGCGGGCCGTGATCAAAAAAACCGTGAGCATGTCCGGTGTGCCTGTTGGAGAGTTTCATGAGGCGGGCAATGGCATTGAAGCTCTGGCTATTTTGGAGAATACTTGGATTGATGTCATTTTGTCAGATATCAATATGCCGGAAATGGGCGGGATGGAACTCTTGAAAAAGATCAGTGAAGATGAGGATCTTAGAAAAATCCCCCTGATCTTCATCACCACCGAGGCCAGTGATGCCCGTCAGGAAGAGGCAAAAAAACTTGGGGTGGCGGGCTATGTGAGAAAACCGTTTCAACCCGAGACCATCAAGACGATTCTTTACGAGGTGCTGGAGAAGGCATACGAACACAGGATGGCAGAAAAGCCTGACGAAGGGGTTGATGGGGACAGCGACTTTTAGAGGCATGGCTTCAGCTGGCAAAGCACAAGTTAAAGTAGGGCATCAGTGCAGTGTCCTGATAAATGCGGTATTGAAGCGGTGATGCAGATTGCCGATGATTGAATTTTGAGAAAGAGCTGGGAGGGCAGTTGAATGGATCAGGACTTGCGGCGGCTCATATTTGAAACTTTTTCAGAGGTTTTCGAGACCATGTTTTTCACTTTTCTCGAGCCGCTTGAAGAGACTCCCGGGAAAGAAGAGCTTGGTTGCGGCAAGTTCATTGAGGCCACGATCGGTTATTCCGGTGGTTACAATGGCAACTTTCTCTTTTATTTTCCATGGGGACTCGGCAAGAACATCACCGTGAATTTTCTCGGAGTTGATGAGCACGAAGTGCAAGACCGGCAGATCGCGGATACCGCAGCTGAAACGGCGAATATGGCAATCGGCAGTTTGCTGGGCAAGTTGGATCCTGGCGGCACAGCCTCGCTGGCCATTCCGCAAACCCGTGTGCTTGACAATTTTTCTCCGGAGGCACTGCTCGGAGCATCCGGCATTTGTATGTTTAACACTGAGTTCGGGATTCTCTGGGTTTCAGGAACACACGCGTAAAATGGATTAGTCCGGGAAAAGAGAGTTGTTTTTTTCGAAACACCTGAAAGACAAGAAGAGATCATGAGAAAAATACGCGTACTTGTAGTGGATGATTCCGCGGTTGTCCGCAAGGTTTTCAGCGAGGAATTGTCCCACGAAAAAGACATCGAAGTGGTGGCCACGGCGCCTGACCCCTATGTGGCCAGGGATAAGATCGTTGCCCTCAAGCCCGATGTGGTGACGCTCGATGTGGAAATGCCACGTATGGATGGCATTACCTTTCTTAAAAAGCTGATGCGTTATTTTCCGCTCCCGGTCATCATCGTCAGTTCCTTGACCAAGGCGGGCGGGGCTTTGGCCATGGAGGCCATGGATAGCGGGGCGGTTGATGTTATCTGTAAGCCTGGTGAAGCCTATTCTGTCGGCGACATGAGCGCCCAGCTTGCCGAGAAAATTAGAGCAGCCTCCCATGTGAATATGGCGCAGCGGGCCATGCATCTTGCTGCAGTCCGGCCGCCTGTCGATGCTCCCAGGCTTTCTTTGACAAAAACCACAAATAAACTTATCGCCATCGGCGCTTCTACCGGCGGCACCGAAGCCCTCAAGGATGTTCTTACCCAGTTTCCGGCAAATTCGCCGGGGATCATGATTGTTCAGCACATGCCCGCCAATTTTACCACCAGTTTTGCCGAGAGGCTGAACAGCCTGTGTCAAATTCGAGTGAAAGAGGCGCAGGATGGTGACTCCGTGGTGCCGGGTACTGCTTTGCTTGCGCCGGGAAATTTTCATATGGTCCTGCGACGGAGCGGCGCCCGCTACTATGTCAATGTCAAAAGCGGGCCGCTGGTCTGTTATCAGCGGCCTGCGGTGGATGTTTTGTTCAACTCGGTGGCTGCCTACGGCGGCGCCAATGCTGTCGGTGTTATCCTCACCGGGATGGGCAAGGATGGTGCTTTGGGCATGCTGAAGATGAAAGAGGCAGGCGCGCAAACAATCGCCCAGGATGAAAAATCCTGCGTTGTTTTCGGGATGCCCAAGGAGGCCATCGCAGCAGGCGGAGTGGACAAGATCGTGCCGTTGCTTGATATCCCCGCCGAAGTTATGAAGATGCTATAGCGCCGGCCTACAGTCGGGTTTTCGTTTTTTGTCTCACACTCTGTTGTTCCAGATGCAACAGGTATCTCTTTACGGCGCATCCTCCGGCAAACCCTCCTAGTCCGGCAGCGCCGGTCACTCGATGGCAGGGCACGATAAGGGCCAGAGGATTGGCGTTGCAAGCTTGTCCTACTGCCCGGGCAGCGCCGGGTTTGCCCAGGGCCTGAGCTATCTCTCCGTATGTCTTTGTCTCTCCATAGGGTATCTCCGCAATTCTCTCCCAGACGTGATTTTGGAACAAGGTGGCTTTTTCTACAAACGGCGATCCGAACTGCTGCGGAAATTTCCGGAGGTGACCTTCAAAAAAATCCGCGAGAAGATCGGCAAACCCGAGGCTGTCACTGTTGTATATTATGCATGCAGGGCCGAGCTGTTTCCTGAGCCTCTGTTGCGCCATTTCATGTCTTTCTGGTGAAAAGGTGAGATGGACAGGTGAATCACCGAGGTAAATGATCCAGCAGGTTATTTCGCCGAAGGTGAACGTGGAGTATAGCAGTGTGGGGGATGGCATTATCGTTCTCGCAGGAATTTGATCTCAGGGCACAACGTGCAGCTGTTTGTGGCAAGTATTGCCGATAGGTTGTATGTTATGTCTGTAGCTGGGTTTTTTACGTGACCTTTTTTAAAGTAAAGCTGGTAACACTCGATAAGCAAGGTAGCACAAATTTTTTGCCGGTGGATTTGGTGTTTTTTGGGATATGCGCCGGGGCCAGTTGTTATGAAACGGGAAGCCTGTAATTATTTTGCAGATGGAAAAACAGTAAATCAACAATATAGGGCAATAACCTCAAAAAAAACTTGATTTTGCAGTCAAGTATAAATTATAGCTAAATATAGATCTAGGAATTTGAAATTATAAGCCTTTTTCTGAATAAACTTTTCATCCGGAATGTGGACACACTATGGGTTCTTTTTCTTACCGCCGATTTTTCTCTGTTTCCCTGCTTTTTTTCATGCTTGCATCTCCGGCAAGTGCGCAAAATTATGTAAAAAATCCCAAGGTTGTGTCTTTGAACTCCTTGCATAAATTTGCGCCGGAGCAGGGCAATATAGCTGGAAAACAGGAAAGCCGCGCAGAGATTCCTGTTTCTTCGGAAGAGTTGAAGCGAAAAGTAGCGGAACCGCACCATGTTGCAAGCGACTTTTCTTCGGAGTTGCAGGGGAAACTTACTTGCCGCAGCGCATATATCATGGATGCCAAGACCGGCAAGGTTTTGTATGACCGCAGCGCCGATCGGCCTGGACAGCCTGCCAGCACCATTAAAATCATCACCGGACTCATCGCGGTTGAGAGTCTTAACGGCGGGGAGATGGTGCGGACCAGCGCCTATGCGGCGAACATGCCGGCTTCGAAGATATACTTAAAAAAAGGTGCGTCTTATAAGGCCAGCGATTTAATAAACGCCGTATTACTGGCTTCGGCAAATGATGCCAGTGTTGCTTTGGCTGAAAAAGTTGCCGGTACCGAGAAAGCATTTGCACGATTGATGACCAAAAAAGCCGAGGCTCTCGGCGCGCAGAACACCATATGTAAAAGCGCTAATGGCTTGACCCGACCAGGACAACAGACAACTGCCCGTGATTTGGCCACGGTTTTTAATCGGGCCATGCGTAACCCCGAGTTTGCCGAGCGTATGTCCACGAGCCAGGTGCGCACCAGCGACGGAAAAGTGCTGAAAAGCCACAACAAGGCTTTGTGGACACTGGATGGCGCGATTGCCGGGAAAACCGGCTATACCGCGGCTGCCGGGAAAACCTATGTCGGCAAATTCCAGCGCGATGGCCAGGCCATTATTGTTTCGCTGCTGGGCAGCGCTTCCATGTGGGATGATATCGCGACTTTGGTCGAGCACGGCTTCGCCAAACAGGAACTTGCATCACGGTTGCCGGAGGATGGTTCCGATGCTGTGCGGGTTTCACAGGTCAGCCAGCAGGGCATGGCAAGTGAACATGTTGATTTCGTCATGTTGTCCGTGGATGTGAACAAGAAGGAAACTAAGTTGTAAGTGAGTATTTTCATAACAAGATCAAAGCCGACAGGAATCAGCCTGTCGGCTTTTTTTTGTTGAAAGCAGCGCGTGAGGCCATGATTAGCAAGGAAGAGGTGCGAGCGGAGTTCCTGGACGCGCCGGAGGGGAAAGCTTCCGGTAAATCCGCGGAAATCGTGCGGCGTCTTGAAAAGTATCGGGATGCCAAAAGGATCTTCGTCGGTCCTACGGCAAGATTACAGCAGATCAGGATCAACGCCCTGACGGATGGCAAGGAGTTGTTGGTGCCTGCGCCCGGCTTGAAGGATGGATTCTATCTTTTGACGCCGTATGAGATACCTTTCAAAAGCCTGAGTTATGCCGTGGGGTACAAGGGCTTGTCCCAATATGGTCAACGGGTTGCGGCGGAGGAGTTGTGCCGTGTGCCTGTGGGTCTGTTGCTCACCGATTGCATGGCCGTGGATCCTGCCGGATATTTTGTCGGCGAGGGTAAGGGTTTTTTTGACCTTGTGGTCGCCATCCTTGCGGAATTGAAGGGGCTCTCTTCAGACGTTGAAGCCTATGGCCTCGGGGAACACGAACAGCTTCTTGGTCAGGAGCTTGAGCATGATGCATGGGATGTGCGTCTTAATGGCTTTATTACTCAGGAGGGGATTTTCCTGAATAATGCCGGGAGCCATGCCGAGCGGAAGATATTGTGGGATATGCTCCCTCCGAAAAGGATTCGAAAGATTACCCCCCTGTGGAAATTGAGCATGCAGATCAAGGATGCCTTGAACGAGACAACTAAGGATGCCGTATGAGGGATGGATCTCTTTCTTGACCGTATAGGGGGAGAAGGGGTAATATGTCGTGGCGTATTTTTTGACAGTCATGTTAGCTTTTTTTCAAGCAGGTGCTTTGACAGGGCTCTCCCGAGCTTGCCGAAGGGCTTAGATGAACGAAAGAAACTCTGACGATTTCAAGATGACTACCGTTCGCCCTGAGCCTGTCGAAGGGTGTATTTCTGTTTTCGCAAGAAGCTCTAACGAAACACTCCGGATTCTTGGTATGGATGATTTTCAAAAACAGGCTCTCACGGAACACCTGACCGAGTTGCGCAAATGTCTGATCTACTCCGTGCTCGCCACGGTGGCAGGATTTGCTGTGGCGTATTCTTATAGCAAAGAACTCGGCCAGTGGCTCTTCAAGCCCCTGTGCGACGTCATGCCCCAAGGTTCCAGCCTGATCTTCACCTCGTACCAGGAAGGGTTTTTTTTTATCTGAAGCTTTCCCTGGTTGCGGGAATTTTTCTTGCCAGCCCGGTCATTTTTTATCAGCTTTGGCGGTTTATCGCCCCCGGCCTCTATCAGCATGAAAAACGGGTGGTACTGCCATTCAGTATGCTCTCTTCCCTGTTCTTTTTTGGTGGAGCCGCTTTCGGTTATTTCGTGGTTTTCCCTCCGGCCTTCAAGTTCCTGCTCGGCTATTCCAACGATTTCTTAAGCCCGATGCCCACGGTAAAGGAGTATTTTTCCCTCTGCCTGCGGCTTCTCATCGCCTTTGGGGTTATCTTTGAGCTTCCCATCTTCATGGTGCTGCTGGCAAAAATGGGTGTGGTGAGCGCAGCGTTCCTAAGCAAACATCGCAAATACGCCATTCTACTTTCCTTTGTAATCGCCGCCATCCTCACCCCCACCCCGGACGTGATCAATCAATGCCTCATGGCTGTTCCCCTTATTGTGCTGTATGAGGTGAGTATTGTTGCGGTCTGGTTGCTTGGGAGGAAACGGCTGGCTGGGTTTGCTGAAACCAAGAACGTTGATGGGACGACGGAGTAACCGTTACGTGTCTTAACCGGAACTGACGAATTTATTGGTTGATCAACGAGGGCGGTGGTTTTCTGTCCGTTTGTCTATGGCGATGTCGAGTGAAGAGTACTCCCGGCGCTCAGTTTGGGCCAAAATCAAGCCTCTTTTTCCCTGCTGTCAAAGTATATTTTGTCTTTGACTACCGCATGTTTTCTTATGATGTTGTCAAGTATTTCTAGACAATGCCGACATGTATAACAAGATTCTAGTTGGCCCAATACATGAGGTGATCTTGAAATGACAGATAATATTGTTTGGCACATGTCCTCGGTAACCAGGCGGCGGCGTGTAAGCCGAAACAACCACAGGAGTGTTGCCCTTTGGTTTACAGGCCTTTCCGGCGCTGGAAAATCAACTCTTGCCAATGCGGTTGAAGAGCAACTCCATGGTTTTGATTGCAGAACATTTGTTCTCGATGGCGACAATGTTCGGCATGGTCTGTGCGGTGATTTGGGATTTACCGTAGCAGACAGGGCTGAAAACATCAGGCGCATTGCCGAGGTAAGTAAACTTTTTGTGGATGCGGGGATGATCGTGATGGCTGCGTTTATCTCACCGTTTCGTAAGGACCGTGAGATCGCCCGTAAGATATTGGGTCTGGATTTTATCGAAATTTACTGCAAATGCTCTTTGAGCATGTGTGAGAAGCGTGATGTCAAAGGGATGTATGCTAAGGCACGGCATGGGGAAATCCACAATTTCACAGGAATATCCTCCCCGTATGAGGTGCCGGAACAGCCTGACCTGGTCATCAATACTGGGGAAATGAGTATCGCGTCTTGCGCAGCCGAGATTATATCTCTGTTGATGGAGAGGCAAGTGATTGGCGGGGTTGATTTTTCTGCAAGGGCTCATGGAGCCAATTTCTAGCAAGATTTTTTTAGTACGTTGAGGATATTATTCGTTGGTTAATTTTTTAGGTGGTTCTGAATGAAAACCGCACTATTTCACGTAGGTCTGGCGAAGTGCGCTTCTACTTTTTTTGGTGATCAGATACATAAAGCGTCCACGAGCGGCAATATAATTTCTGCTTATTGGTACCCTTGGGACACCTTGATAAATAGTTGCTTCGCGGAAATTATCGGTAAGGATATCATCGCGTTTCCACAGGCCGGGAATGGCAACCTCAACATAGATCACACGAAAGATCTTATTGCGTCGAATGAGTGCCTGACGGGTCATTTCCCTCAACCTCTTCGTTTGATATCTTTCCCTGTTTATACAGATAAGCATCTCAGGGAAATACAAGCCCTTGTAGCGGAAAAATTGAAAGCGTTGGCTGAGCGTGAATTTTCTGGTTATAAAAATAAAATTCTTATTATTACTCGTGAGCCTGAATCTTGGTTGCTCAGCGTTTATAAAAATCTGGTATTGATGGGCGTATCACAGCTTCCAGAACAATTTTTTGATGTTTTCGGCAAAGTCCTCACGCAATGGGCTAATGTTGATTTTCTTAGTCAGACATACAAGCAACTTTTCGGAGACGAAAACGTTTTGGTGTTGCCTTTTGAGATGCTTCGCGAAGATTTTAAAACTTTCGCTGAAAAAATTAATGTGTTTGCTACTACGGAAATAATTTTGGATAACACGCCACGAAATTCTGGCCTGTCAGATAGTGCGACTGAGTATTTTCGACGGTTTTGGGAGAATATTGACAAAATAGCCCCGCCACTCCCAAGCTGGAATAATCCCACTGTCTGTTACAAACAACAAACGTGGGAATATATCCATAACGTAATATTGAATGATAGCAAAATGGTTACTAGTGCAAATGCTTCATTAAGTGAGATTCCATTTACGTACAAAATATCACAAAAAATCATTCAAGGTGTTCGAGCGAATATGCAAACGCTGAAAAACGAACAAAATTTTTCTGCCTATCTCAAGCATTATTTTCCTTTGTCCACGTCAGGAAATTCTTTATAGACCTTGTTGAACAGTGCATGGTCGGAACTCTTTCACAATTGAAAAAAATCAATTTTGTACTTTGCCGGTTTGATGTCAAATACCTGCGTGGCATATTGCAGGATGTAGCTCCGCACACTCATTACGAAGACTTTTTTAATCACTTGGTACTTCACAAATTATTTTTTACTGGCGAATTTGTTGTTTTTTAGCTGAGGGAGGGAGTGAATAATTCGCATGATACCTCGGTTGAGATGATCAATTAGTTATATTCAAGCAATAGATTGGGTTAAATGCGCTGTGCTACCACCAAATAATCCGAAACTCGTAAGCCGTAATAATTGTTATTTTGGTGGCCGATGCTCATCACCTGAAACTGAGGAAAAAGCAAAGCCGTAATATCCTCAGCGGTCTTTGCTGCTTCGAACCGGCTACCGTTGCGTAAGTTGTATGGGTCACTGGTGATGAGCAAGCTGCCATCTGTCTGGCGAACGGAATTAGCAAAAATAAAATTTTCTTCATCTGGAAAGTTAGCCACCAATAGCCCTCCCGGCTTCATGACTCGTGCCAACTCGGCACGCACTCCCGACCATGTCATCTGGCCTTCGAGGTAATAACAGCTGGCACAGCACAGCATATAGTCGAAGTAGTGGTCCTGATAGGGTAAGCTGGCGTTGAGCCCTACCGCAAAGCGCACTGGCCATTGTAGTTTCTGCGCCAAGGCTTCTAATCCGTCTACTATTGTCGGTGAGATTTCACTTGCATGGACCTCGAACCCCAAATCCAGTAATAGGGGCAGGTTCCTGCCGTCTCCGCAACCCATGTCGAGGATGCGCGCTCCTTGGTATCGGGTCTTGTCTATTTTCAGGTCGGGATAGTTTCCTCCCGCCAAGGTGCGCACCACCCATTCGGTGGGATAGCGCCCTCCGGAAGCACGGTAGTGGTTGCCATAGAAATTACTCCAGTTGTTTGCCTGTGGTGCAAGTGAAGTCATTTTGTTGGTCTTCTTAGCTCGATTAATTACGGCAAGGGACAAGTGGCCAAGCCGAAGCCGTCCTGCCCGAAATGGTTGCCACTGTAGAGCATCCACAATTGGTCGTTGTGGGGAAAAACGTAGGGATAACAGATCATTTCCGAATCCCAGCCAACCGGCGAAGGTTCCAGCGGACTAATTTCGTCTTGTCGGGTCCAGTGACGAAGGTCTGGTGAAGTTGCATAGCCTATGCGGTAACCTCCTTTTTTATTGCGGAAGTCCTTGCCTAGCCGGTGACAGAACCAGAGGTGATAGACACCGTCTAATTCAAGCAAAGAAGGGTTGGTCTGGCATTCGTCCGGAGTAAGGGCGGAGATACAGGGGGTGCCTTCGCGCTCCCAGTGGATGCCATCATCGGATAATGCATGCATCAGCACGTATACCGACTCAGCACGTCCGTTATGCATGAACCATCTGGTGCCCGAACTGTACCACATATGAAATTTTCCATTGAGGAGGGTAACTGTAGGACTGTTTTGCAGAAATGGTTCAGAGGGTGTTCTGGCAAGTAAGGGACCTTCGGCATAACGGTGGAAGGTTATCCCGCCATCGCGGCTGATTGCCAAGCCGATGGCATGCGAATAAGGTGCTCCTTCGCAACGCATCCAGCCGACATAATACAACCACACTTCATCGCCGATTGGGATCACCGCACCCGGCATTACCCCGAACTGATCGAACGTTCCCAGGCCACCTAGTTCGAGGACTGGACGGTCATGGATATATAATACCTTCTGTGGGTCATTGCGGTCAATTTCGACAAAGGAAGTAACACTGGCTGAATAACCGCGTTGGTCTGGTTCCGGGCGGCAGGTGAAATAGACTCGGATTCGGTCTGCCAAAACCAGCGCGCAGGGATTCTGGTTGTGACTCATCATCCAAAGATGTTGACCGGCAGAGGCGAAAATTCGGCCGCGTTTTTGCCAGGGGAAGTAATAGGATTTCATGTCGAGGCCACCTCAACTTGGTTTATTGTTCAATTCCTTGTCAGCAGCCTCACGTACCGTCTTTTCCAGCCAGTCGTGCATCGAAATCCCCGCTTTTGCACGGGCTTCGTGGGCAAGGCGTTTTGCTTCATCGCTTACCCCTTCAAGTTGACCGTAGTATCGTGTCCAATGGCTGCCGCCCCGAGCACTGGGAATCTGCATGTGGTAGTCGGGTTGTGGCGGAGATGCCGCGACTCGAAACTCGATCACGTAAAACGCTCCCATCATGATGTATTCCAGCTGCACCTCCGTTGCGGTGGCGGGCAGAGATTGCAGCGGTGGCTCGTACTTCAGCAATGGATTTGAGTTGGTCATGACCCTTCCCATCTCGGTATCCCGGAGCCAAGGACCCAGTCCTTCATCGCCAATGACCACTTTGCCGCCGGGTTTGACCACGCGCGCCAGCTCACTTAGGCAGCGTGGAATATCCGCAAAAGTGTTGATGCCGCCGAAATGGTGGGCCGCGTCAAAAAAGTTGTCCTGAAAGGGGAGATAGCTGCCATTGGCCAAGGAAAATTCAGCGGCAATGGAGTGCGCTTGCAACTTTTGCACGGCAATTGTTAGGAGTCGATGAGAAATTTCTTGGAGGTAGAGTTTGCCGTCCTTGCCCAGGCGCCGAGCTATGTGTACAGCACCGCGCCCGGTTCCACAGCCTATCTCCAGCACTTTTGAGTCTGTTCGCAACTCTAACTGGTCCACCATGTGCTCGCGCACGTCATCTTCGTTTGCACGGTAAGTGATGAAAGGTAAAGCGGCATAGCGGTCATATTCTTGAGCCATCTCTTCATAAGATTGACGGGTTTGTGCATCTGACGCCAGCAAGACTGGTGGCCATGTGAAATCGGGAATACCGTCTGTAATTGGAAAGGAAACATCGGCTGAGTTACTACGCAGGGCACCCTCGATAACCTCATCGACAATGGCCGTAGAGACATCTAGCTGCAAGGTTGAGCCACTGACTGGACAGATATAGGTTGCTGCTTGTTGACGATTCACTTGAGGGGCCTCTCGGTAGGAATGGGGATTCGCGGCAATTCGGAAACCAGCAGCTCAAAATGGCGTAAATTGTGCCAGATCCTGTTTTTCTGGAAAGCTTCTTTTTCTTCGCCAATGTAACGAAAGCCTAACTTTTCAATCGTTCGAGCTGACGCGTGGTTGTCAGTTGCGTGGTAGACTCGAATCTTGTGAAGATGTAATTTTTTGAATCCGAATGCAATGATAGCGGCGGCAGCTTCGGTGGCATAACCATGTCCCTGATAGGGTACGCCTATCCAATAGGCGAGCTCGGCGCGGTTTAACGTCCAGTTGCGGTGTTTTCTGCACACTTCGATGAGTGAAACCAGACCGATAATTTGCTTTTCTTGGCGGACTATCCAATGAAATCCTTTCGCCGCTTGCTGTGCTTCTACTAAAGAAACGAGCAGACCTGCGGTTTCCTCGAGAGAACGGTGCGGTTCCCAGGCCAGAAAGGGAGTGAGTCGATTGTCTGAGACCAGCGGCCAAAGTCCCTGAGCATCGTCCTCTGTCAGCGCAGATAACAGCAGGCGTGGAGTTTGCAGTCGGTAACCTTGCGGATAGTCAGGTAGACTGAAGGAGACGGCAACTTCACTCATAGTTCGGCGAACCTCGACATGCGCAAGAACTGGTGGCTGTTTAGTCGGAATGGTTTGGTGTTTTCGGCTAGGTAGGCTTCACTTGGCTGTGTCGTTTTAACAACCAGCGCATTAGCGCCAATGAAGCAGTTGTCTCCAATTGTGATGCCATGCGCTACCGTGGCATTTACTGCCAGAAAGCAATTTTTTCCCATTGTGACAACGCCTGAGACATTGGCACAAGAAGTCAGCCAGCAGTTGTCCCCGATAGATGAGTGGTGGCCAATCATGCTGCCGCTCCAGATAAATACATTATTGCCAATCTGTACTCGTGGGTGGATGTGTACTTGGTTCATAATGAAGCAGTTGTCACCGTAAATACAGTCGGTTGGCAGGCCCGAGTCAGGGTGGACATAGGATGCCAGGGTATAGCCCAAAGCGCGTGCTCTGGCGCAAGTATTGGCGCGCAGTGAGTTCATCTCCTGATAGCCCAATGCAACAAACATGTCGTATTCTGTCGGTGGGTATTGTTGTTCCACTTCGTCGAAAGCGACTAATGGTAGACCGTGCCATTCGCTACTCAGGAGATGGTCGCGATCCACAGTGCATGCGATGATTTTTCGGTCGCTGTGGTTCTGAAAGAAATACAGTAGGACCTCAGCAATTTTTCCGCTACCGAACAAAATTAATGGTTTCATAGCGCTGTTTCCTTATTGACGAGTTGCTGCAATGCTGGGCGGTCAATTTTTCCATTAGCATTTTTGGGGAGAAACTTCAGCAGGTGGATGTGTCGTGGAAGCATATAGGCGGGCAGCAGCGCAGCTACTTTATGTAACAATGATTCTGTGCTTTCAGGTTGATGCAACGCAGCAAAGGCAAGAATCTGCCCCAGACTATCGTCCAGTTTCTGGTAAATCACCGCGCATTCTGTCACCCCGGAGATTGAGGCCAAGGCAGCTTCGATCTCCTCCAACTCGATGCGGTAGCCCATGTGCTTGATCTGAAAGTCAATACGTCCCTTAAAGTGTAACTGGCCCACTGCATCACGTTGCACCAGATCTCCAGTCCGGTAGCCAATGTCCAGATAATGTGCGTGACGTGGGTTTTGGATGAACGATTGTGCTGTGCGTTGTGGGTCGTTAAAGTAACCTAACCCCACTTGTGGCCCATGCAGAAACAGCTCTCCGAAATCCGGGTTCGTCTCATCAAGGGGCAATATTTCTCCCCCAAAATTTTGCGCCAGCGATCCGAGCGTGGTGAGTTGCTGCATGTTTTTTAAATCTTCGTGGCTAACGGTATGGGCCGAACAAATGCAGGTGCATTCGGTCGGCCCATAAACATTTTCTAACTCAGCGCGATTGCTGAACATCTCGTAAAGTTGCTTGAGCTTGACCTTGGGGAAGCCTTCGCCACCGAAAATAATCTTGCGTATTGCAGGAAAAACATCGGAGGATAAAGCGCGTGTGGTCAACAGGTAAACCAGCAATGTCGGGACAGAGAACCAAATGGTGCAGCGCGCGTCGTTGATGAGCCGCACGAGAAGGCGCGTATCTCGTACCTGATCCGATGTAAAAGGAACCAGTGTGGCTCCGGAGAAAATAGCTGAGTAAAAGTCAAAGACGGAATTGTCAAAAAAGATTGGATTGACGTTTGTCAGTACATCCTTGGACGTAATCGCGAAACGGTCTTGGGTCCAAGCAATAAACCATAAGAGGTTTGCATGGGACATAGTCGCACCCTTGGGTGCCCCAGTGGAACCGGAGGTGAACATAACATAGGCGGGTGATCCACCATCGACTGGCCTGCAATCTAATAACGGTTCTGACTTGGTTATATCCAGCAAGTCGTGCAGGTGCAGAATATTTTGGATGCCTTGGTTCGTAATGTTCGCGTCGAAAGGCATCACTCGAAAAGCGTTAATAACTACGGCCGGCTGGCAGGTATCGAGAATTTTTTGCAGTCGTTCCCAGGGGCTGTCCGGGTCAAGATTCGTGTAGATAATACCAAGTCGTAGACAGGCAAGCATAGCTGCGAAAGCTTCAGGTGATTTGTTATGAAACATGGCTGCCACCTGTCCTTGGTGCAGGCCCTTTATCCGTAAATTATTCGCAATACGATCTACGAGTAGATTCAACTCCCAGTAGGTTATGTGTCTGCCTGTGTCAGGATAAAGCAGCGCAATACTGTCTCTATGTTGTTGTGCTACCTGATCAAAAGCAATGCCAAGATTTGAAACGAAAGTCATGCTGGAGCCTGTTGGCTAAATTTTCAAACCGCCATCTACCTCCAGCACAGTACCGGTGAGGTAGTCGTTCTCGATGATGTGGCGAGCAGCCAGATAAATGCTCTCCAAATCACCCAAGCGACGTAAGGGGATTTGTTGTTGCAGGCGTGTAACGGCGGCCTCGCTTAGTGCGGTGTGCGTAGACGGTGTATCTAGAAAACCTGGGGCGATGGCAGCAAAGCGCAGCCCGAGAGCACCAAGTTCCTTCGCCCAAGTGTGGGTCAGCGCATTCACGCCCGCTTTTGCGGCGGAGTAGGCAGACTGACCAGGATTGCCTTTAGCGGAGATAGAACTGATAGAGATCACGACACCTTTACTGCGCTTTGCAAGCATATGGTCCACAACGCGGCTGGTGACAAGAAAAACCGAATCAAGATTGGCAGCCATCACCTGCCGCCATGATTCGCGCGAATGGACCCGGTCATCCCGGGAAAGCATATTCACAAGAGGTTCGCTATGAATAATGCCAGCGTTATTGATAAGGACGTCAGGCTCAAAGCCCGCTTCGAATATACTTTTGAGAGCGGCATCCACAGCTGTTGAGTCCGTCACATCGCAGGGCAAGGCTTTAATTTGACCATCACTAGTCTTGAGAAGTTCGGCGCAGAGAAGTTCATCTTTTTCCAGCACGCAGACATTCGCGGAATCGGTCGCTAACCGATCCACCAGATATCGGCCAATGCCACGTCCTCCCCCCGTTACCAACACATTCGAGCCAGCAATCTTCATATCGAAACTCCGTGTGCCAGCAAGGTAGAGCGTGCATCACCCACGGATTTCATATCTGCAATTTCATCGCCAGAAAATTGAACATGGTAGCTTTCTTCAAGTCGGAGAATGAGTATCATGTGCGCCAAAGAATCCCACGTTGGTATATCACTCAACTTGAGAGAATCCACCACGGTTGATTCAGGAAGCACAAATATTTCAGAGAAAATTTTTTCCAGGGACATGGTGATTCCTTGTGGCTTAGAAATGACTTAATGATTCTGCCTGAAGGCAAGGGATTTCAGGACCTCGATAAAGAGTTTAAAGAAAAGCTTGCCGCTATACAAGTCCGCAGTGCCTTGAACCGGGAAATTCGGGTATAGTGTTTACTGATATCACGTAAAAATGGGGGGTGATTGTCGGCCAAATTTAACAAACAAGGCTTTGCCGCAAACAAACGCAATGGCAATATCCTGAGAGTATTGTTCCAAGAGTGCATCCCCTACGCGTTGCGGACCATCGCCGTGCGCCCATAGATAATCATCCAGTATGAGCCACCCATCCTGTGCCATTAACGGTAACCATAATTCACAATCTTGTTTTACCTGAGCATAATCATGGTTGCCGTCGATGTGGATTATGGCAATCGTGCCTCGATAAACCACCTGCCCAAACGGTTTGCTCGCCACGGTACGGTGTTCCCGGTATATCTCAAAACCTTTTGCGGATTCCCGGCGCAAATAATTAAAGCTTCCCAGGCCGACTGGTAACATGTTGATGACGAAGTCTTGTGGCAGAATTTCATATTCCCATTCGCCCACCATGTCCACTCGAACTGTCTGGGGTGAGTCGTGTTGTGTTGCCGCTTCCGATTGCCAGGGATCGATGGCGAGAACATTCCCAGTCTGATATCGCCTTGCCAGCAAGGCGAGTACCGCCGCCGATTTACCTACCAGTGAACCAATCTCGATAACATCTCCTTTGGGAGCGCTGGGGAAAATCGCCATCATTGCCGCAATTTTATGCTCATTCGATTCACCGTAAATATTTCCGGCCATGCGAAAGACGGCCGCAATCTCAAGGTCGCTCAAGTCACTTCTGCCTCCGGCACATTCATCAATAAAATGTCTATATTTTGCCACCTTATTCATCAACAGGTTAAAGCGCCCCATTTCCCGCTTGATAGGAGAAGTGCCGACGAGTCGTATTGTCAGGTTGTTTTCTGAAATGAAGCGATCTAGCCAAGAGTAAACGGCCGCGACCGGTGCGTAGACGCGAGAGATGTTGCGTTTTCTGATGAGATCCAGGAAACATCGGGGAAATGTTGGTTCGTGAACATAAGGCAACACGACCAATTCGCCTATTTCCGCGTCCAGTTCTGCGTCCCACACAGATGAAGCGGCAATTACATTTTCATCGCGTTCCCGCGCTGCTTCGAGATATTCCCGTCCGTCAGGATGGGTGGCAGGGAAGACTAAGACTGCTTGCTCTAATTGATGATCGTTACCGGACTTGCCTGATTGCATTACATCAGTTCTCATTTTAAAAGTTGTTTTTTTGGCGAGACTCTTTTTTTCTGTTTTTGTCTGACTACTTGTGGGCTTTCAGGGAAAAAGGTTAGGCAATCGTGTGTGCCAATGGGCAGGGAGTAATCTTCAATTTCTATGACAGTAAGTTTTTGCAAGTGACAGGTGTACATTTAGACCAAATCTATCTGGGTGAGCAATCGTTGTGCAGCTGTCGGCTCATTGAACATCAGTACATCCATAATTGATAACCACGCGACATGCCCATCCTTTCCTTGTGAGTAACTTATCGGCCGCGAACGCAAAAAATAAAGCGACAAGTTTCGCTTTGAAAAGCTGACATAGTCATATAACTCGGTCCCGCCAATCGGATTAATGTAGATATCGGCCTCTTCCTGTCGACAGATGTCTAAAATGCGTTCTTGCCCTTTCAAATGTGCGTTCTTGTAGCAGCGTGAGGTGCTCACGATTTCCACCTCCAAGGAGAGATAGCGCGTGACCTCACGGAGGCTGTTGAGTAAAAAATCATCAAGCTGGTTAGAAGGATAATTGATCAAGCTTTCCAGTAAGGTTGAGACCTGAGCGTAATGCGGTGCTTTTCCGTAAGCCTGTTGAATTGTGCGTAATAATTTTTTTCGCCAGCCTTGCTCGTCATCCAATTCAATTTCGCAAATCAATTTATTCGGACTGGCGCCACGTAGTGGTATTGTAAAAGTGTGGGCAGTGCCATTAAGTAGTAGTCGGTTCCGGTTTATCCATCCCCGGGGAATGAAACTGACGTCATCAAAGACCACAAACTTATCTACTGCGGCCATCAATTGAAAATAACCGATGTAGGGCAGGAAGTAGGGTTGCATGATGGCAAGGGTTTTCATGCGTTATTATTTGCCAACAATTATTTGAAGAATAAAGTCAACTTGTTCGTTTGAAAGGGCTGGATAAATCGGTAAACAAATCACTTCATTTGCGGCCTTGTACGCGACCGGCAAATTCGTGTGTGTTGCCGAAAGCATCCCTCGGTACATTGGGAAATCGCTTATCAGCGGGTAGAAGTAACGGCGTGCATAAATACCGTTGTCCTGCAGCTCTTGATACAAAGCATCACGGCTCAGCCGATAGTCCGGTTGTACCAGAATTGGAAAGTAGGGGTAATTGGCCACCTTTTCGCCTGCCGCCGGCAGGCAATTGATCCCCTGAACTTTGGCCAGGGCCTTCCTGTAGCGGTTGTCAATAGCTTTGCGTTTTTCCCGGGCTTCATCAATGCCTTTCAGTTGCAATAATCCGAAAGCAGCATTGATTTCGCTCATCTTACCGTTAATCCCTGGGGCGACGACGGTTACTTCGTCTACGAATCCAAAGTTTTTCAAATGATCGATGTGCCGTTTGGTTTTCGCGTCCGGGCAGACGATGGCTCCCCCCTCAAAGGTGTTGAATACCTTGGTGGCATGAAAGCTTATTATCGACAAATCCCCGTGATTAAGCACGCTGCCGCTATGGCATTGCACGCCAAAGGCATGTGCTGCATCGTAGATGACTTTCAATCCATAATTGTCGGCAATTTCCTGAATACGGTCTACATCGCAGGGATGTCCGTAACAGTGTACCGGCATAATTGCAGTAGTTTGCGGGGTGATGGCGGCTTCGATTTTGGCAGGATCGAGGTTAAGCGTGTTTGGGTCGATATCCACAAATACCGGCTTAATTCCATTCCACAGCAAAGCATGTGCTGTGGCTACGAAGGAATATGGCGTGGTGATGACTTCGTCCCTGATGCGTAAGGCTTGGAGGGCAGTGACAAGTGCGAGGGTCCCGTTGGTGAACAGGGCAAGATGTTTTACCCCCAGATAGTCGCACAAGGCCTGCTCAAATTGCTGGTGAAACGGCCCGCTATTGGTTAACCGCTTACTGGCCCATATTTGTTCCAAATAGGGAATGAATTCCTCCAGTGGGGGCAAGAGAGGTTGTGTAACATAAATTGGCGGGTGTTCCTGTGGATCCGTCATTTGTGATTTTTTTTTCATTCTCCTTGCCTTTCCCCCTTGCACCATCGCCGCCACATATCCCGATAGGCTGCCTCAAGATGGTGGGTAATATTGCCCGGCTTGCAGTTTGTCCCGCTCATCTGTTCGCGCAGGGATTGCCGGATCCGATTTAAACCGGGCAAGTCCTGCGCCAGTTCTATGGCGCGTTGCAGGTATTCCTCTTCGCTGTGGGTGATGAACTCGTGCATGCCGATGCGCGACAGGATTGCCACGCCACAGCGTGATACCATCTGCTCGCCCGCCAGGGTGATGACCGGCACCCCCATCCACAACGAATGGTAGGTCGTGGTTCCCCCATTGTAGGGAAAGGGGTCGAGTGCCAAATCAATGTGGTGGTGCAGGGCTAAATAATCAACGATGGGCATGCGTGGTTGTAAGATCAGGCGTTCCGCAGCAATGCCTGCCGCCCCAAACAGTTCAATCAGCCGCTGTTGTATTCCGCCCTCCGCCGCGTTACCAAGCATTAGCCGGGCATGCGGCAGCGCCGTCAGCAGGCGCGCCCACAGGGCGGTTACCCCGGGATTGATTTTTGTGGGATTGTTCAGGGAGGCAAAGATCAGTTCGTCGGATTTCAGTGCCGGGAGTGGATTGACCTGTGGACATCCTGGCTCCGGACGATAGGCCGCTACCGTATCCGGTAGACGTATCAATTTCTCGGTGTGGTAGCGCTCGGTAAGTCCGGGAGGGTCCATGTAGGCATCAGTAATGCGGTAGTCCATTGCAGTCAATCCGGTGGTGCCCGCGTAGCCGATCCAAGTTGCCTGTACGGGCGCAGGTTTTTTGGCAAATACCGGCAAGCGGTTATGCGCAGTATGTCCGGATAAATCGATCAAGATATCGATCCCGTCGGAGCGGATTTGTCGGGTTAACTCCTCATCGTTCATCCCCATGCAAACCAACCAGTGATCTGCATTGGCTGTCATTCGCTCAGTATGGCCATCGCGCTTTGTATTATTATAGTAGCAATAAATCTCCACTTGTGACTTGTCGTGGCTGGCGAGAATCGGTTCGATGAAAAAAGCCACCGCATGATTGCAAAAATCCCCGGAAACATAACCCACCCGCAAGCGTCGTTCTGGGTCAGGACTATTTTGGTGCGGCTGCCAATCGCACCGGAGTGGGGCTTCAAAGTGTTCGGCATAGCGTTGATGTTCGTTGAATATCTCCATAGGTGTGAAGGTATTCAAGTATTGTATGGTCAGCAAGAGATTGCTGTGCGCCGAAGCGTAATCCGGCTTAAGCAAAAGTGCTTGTCGGTAAGATGCGACCGCTTCGTCTAACAGGCCTTGATCCTTAAGTACATTTCCAATATTGCTGTGCGCTTCGATATAGTCTGGGTTGATCTCCAGCGCTCGGCGCAGGCAGGCTTCGGCTTCTGCGAGTCGTCCTTGCTTTTGGAGAAGATTTCCGAGGTTATTGTATGCGCTTGCAGAAGTCGGCTTAAGCAATAGCGCTTGTTGGTAACTGGTGATGGCCTCAGCGATACGGCCTTGAGCCTTGAGTGTATTCCCAAGATTCCCATATATTTCGGCGCAATTCGGCAGAAGTTCCAGCGCCCGGCGACAACTGGACTCGCTCTCCGTGAGTTGGCCCTGAGCCAACTGTATAGTCGCGAGATTGTTATGTGCCTCGGGGTAGTCTGGCCTTAGCTCCAGGGCGCGTCGCAGGCAGGCGTCGGCTTCCGTGAATCGTCCTTGCTCCTGGAAAATGTTTCCGAGGTTATTGTATGCGATTGCGGAAGTCGGCTGCAGTTTGAGCGCTCTTTGATAGCAAACTATTGCTTCATCCAGTGACCCTCGTTCCTTAAGCGCTCTGGCCAGATTGAAGTGGCCGTCCGCTGCTGTTGGGTTCAGTTGCAGCGCATGTTGGAAGCAGCCGATCGCGGCGTCGGGTTTCCCCTGATCACAAAAAATATTTCCTAATTGTGCGTATACCTCAAGAAAATCCTCTTTTATAGCCAATGCTTTTTTGTAAGAGAGGAGGGCCTCTTGGAGCCGACCTTGAGATTGCAAGGTGTTGGCCAAGTTATACAAGGTGTCGGCATGGTTTGGTTGTAACTGGAGTGCTTTTTGGTAAGTTGAAAGCGCTTCTTCGTATCGGGCTTGGTGATGAAAAATTACTCCCAGATTGTTTAATGCCTCAAGGTAATCGGGCTGTAGAAGCAGGGCTTTTCTGTAAGATGGTGCGGCTTCGTCGAAGCGCCCCAAGTCTTTTAGGGCATTGCCCAAATTGTAATGATAAGCTGCTTTTGCAGGGTTTTCATAAATGGCTTTCTGGAAGAGTGAAACTGCTACGGCATGCTGCCCGCGTTGGCAGCTCATGATAGCTTTTGCATGCAGGGTTTCTGCATGATTCGGGTGTATGGCCAGTATCTTTTCGTATATCTCTTCTGCTTGTTGCAGGTTTCCCGCTTGGTGATTCTTGATAGCGTTTGCCAAGGCCTGTCCAAGATCAAAGGAAGCCCTTTGAATGGTAGGAGATTTGCGGCGCGGCCTTCCGGCGGTATTTTTTTTGTGTTTTTTCTTGAGGCTCATTGGGAGACGCCCCAACGAAAAAGCGGGTGGATGTTGTTTCTGGGGTGTCTGCCTTGTATGTCCTGGTATCGAACAGCAATCACTTTTTTGTCCTTAGAGATTGTTGAAAAATATTTGGGACGCTGGACATCAGAATCAGGCGGCCACGGATTTCAACATAGTCTAGTTGAGTCCGTTTGAATTTTCAACAAGCATAAAAAAAGCAGTACTATCTGTATTGCTTGACGGAGATTGACGGCAGGGGCGGATTGTCGATATAGGCATGCAATCCGTTCGGATGAGGGAAGGGAAGCGAGGGGTCAGGCCAGGACATTTATGATTTTCCCGGTTGTCTGGGCTTGTTGGGGTTGACTGTTCTTGCGGTGTTCCGCTTGGGCCGAGCTGACCTTCTCCGCCGCTTGTCGTTCTTCCGACTGCGCGGTCCGCAGGTTGTTTTGGGATTCTTGGGCCGCAGCCTGAGCTGCGGATAAATTTTGCGAGGCTCGTTGTTGTTCTGCCTGAGCCTGCCGAACTTTTTGGGTGGCCCCTTGGTTGTCGGTGGTCTTGGGCTTGGAATAATGAGTGCTAGGCAGGCGAGTTGGTAACGGTTGTGTTGAAGAGCTTATTTCCGGTCCCATGGTGGTACTCCTTTCGGCACGGAGAAGACGGGAAAAGTTGTGAAGTGTAAGTGCGTAACGTCTTTACCATAATAGTATATATTTTTTATACACAGAATACAAGTAAACCTTAAGCATCGTTCTGTCGTGATGCAACTACCTCTAAAAAAACGCCTGTCAGCTTTATTGCTTGTCTCCTCATCATATAATCCGTCACCCCGGCGGAAGCCGGGGTCCAGCACGCTTGGAATTTTTTCGTAAGGATATTGAGACTTATAGCTTCCTGCCAAAAAGATCGATATTTTGTTTCGGAGAAAGCCGTAGGAAAAAGTGTGGATTGATATCGCGATCCATTGTGTTTGGTGCGTTGTTATTTTTTCTGGACCCTGGCTTCCGCCGGGGTGACCATCTTGATCGAAGTCGATCAATGCTGAAGAATTCGCAACAATTGGGAATTGCACACCAGGTGCTTCGCCAATGCTCTCTTGAGCTTGCTGAAGGGCTCAGCACGAACGGAAGATCCTTCGCTGTTGCGCAGAAAAGCTCTGGCGGACGACCATCGTGACAAGTCCATCAACCCCGCCAACTCACCCCAAATTATTTCTTTTAAAGTTTCATCGGGTGGGGTCGATAAGAAAATCGAGCAATGATTTTAATGCGTGTAGGGTTTGGTCGGAAAGGAGGTGACGGGAAAAGCTGCCAGACACACCTACCGGATACTGTAACAAAAACGACAAACGCTTTAAAACGTCGGCAAGGAAGCCGGCATTCACAAACACACACAACACGGAGGTTTCACCATGGGTTTTAGAATCAATACCAACATCGACGCAATGACTTCTCACCGGAACATGATCGGTACCAGCGGTATGCTGAGCAAGTCGTTGGAGCGTCTTTCATCCGGTCTGCGGATCAACCGTGCGGCGGATGATGCTTCGGGCATGACCATTGCCGACTCTCTGCGCGCGCAGGCTTCCGGTCTTGGCCAGGCAATGAAAAACGCCGGCGACGCCATCTCTCTGGTACAGGTTGCAGACGGTGCGCTGGAAGAGTCCATCAACATCGTAACCACCATCAGAACCAAGGCGATTCAGGCGGCTTCTGACGCTCAGAACAGTGTTTCCCGGGCAGCTATTCAGGCCGACATCAACAAACTGTTGGAACAGATGAACCTCATCGCCGACACCACCGCCTTCAACGGCCAGACTCTGTTGAAAGGTTCTTTTATCAATAAATCCTTCCAGGTTGGCGCGTATGCCAACCAGACGGTTTCCGTTACCATCGACAACGCTGATGCCAGCCATGTCGGTAGTCTGGCCACTCTGCAAACGGCTGCAGACAGCACGGCCAATACGAACCAGAACCAAATTGTACTTGCTGACTTGTCGACCACGGCCAACACCGATGGTTTTGCCCAAATCGCGGCTTCGACCAGCGCGACCACAGGTGTAAAAATAAACGGTCTTGATATGGCGAGCTATCTTGGTGCGCAAGGCAGCGCACAGTTGTCCGCCAAAGGCATTGCCGCTGCGATTAACGGTACGGCCGGTACCACCGGTGTTTCGGCTACCGCCACCACAAGCCAAACGGCTACAGCCGCTGTTGTTGCGGCCACCGTTACTACCGGGGACATCTTAATCAATGGCGTCGATCTTGGCGCGTTTACCATGCTGGCAAGTGATGCCAATGGTGCCTTGGTTACGGCGATCAACGACAAATACGCCCAGACCGGGGTTACGGCTTCGGTTGATTCCTCCGGCTTCTTGACCCTGACCGCAGTGGATGGCAGAAACATCCAGGTGACTGGCGTAGATGCCGTCAACATGGGCACCGGTTTTACCGCCCAGGCTACCAATGTTGTCGTTACTGCCGGCACCACTGCCGCGGAAAGTGCCACCTCCAGCTTCAAGTTGGATGGCGCGACCATCACTTGGGATGCAAGCTCTACCACCGCCGCAACAGACAGTGCAGCATTGGTTACTGCGCTGAATGCAGCTAAAGCGGCAGGCACTATCGATGCCGACTATACCTTTACGGACAATGGGGACGGAACAGTCGATATTGATCGGATCGACGGCTTGGATGTCAACATTTCTACCGCCACCAACTTGTCTGCCGCTCAGACCATTGACGGTGTGGCCGGCAACGTTGCCAATAATGTGGTGAAGAACTCTGCCTTCCATGGGCGGGTAACCCTTACATCCGCTGCAACCATCAATGTTACCGGTGATGCGACCACCCTGCAGACTCTTGGTTTTAATACCAACGGTACTGATACCAGTGCGCAGGCCCAACTCGCCGGCGGTATTATTGATGCAGACGTCACCTCTGCCGCTGCCGCGCAGGTTTCTATCCAGCGTGCTGACTCGGCTCTTGAGGCTCTGGACAAGATCCGTTCCGGTCTTGGTTCTGCTCAGAATCAGGTTGAGGCAACCTTGCGTAACATTTCCGTAACCAGGGTTAACATCCAGTCAGCCGAATCGGCCATCCGTGACGTTGACTTCGCCGACGAGAGTTCCAACTTCGCCAGAATGAACATCCTGGTGCAGGCTGGTAGCTATGCGCTTTCGCAGGCAAACGCAGTACAGCAGAACATCATGACGCTGCTTCGTTAATCCATTAGGCTGATGGGCTGAATACGGTGGGTGATTTACCGGACTTCAGCCCCAAGGCCTGAGGATGGAGTTGTGGTAAAATGTAAGATGTGAGGGGGCGGCGATTTTGGTCGCCAGCCCCCTTTTTTCCTTCACATGGGTGAAGAGAGTTTTGTCCAGGTTTTTGTGCTTCGACAAGCTCAGCACGAACGGAATTTCAATTTATAATGACTTCTCCGTTCGCCCTGAGCCTGTCGAGGGGCAAGTTTGCGCACCTCGATGGCAAAGAAAAACAAAATTGTAGTTGTGTAACAGACGTAACACCTAACAGAGGCGAGGATAGTATGGCTGGTTCGATTTCCACCCTTGGGGCAGGATCCAATGTAGATCTGCAGAGCATTATTGAGCAGCTCAAGGCTGTGGATCAGGTGCAGATCACCAATATGCAGGCTAGACAGATTCAATACAAGGATCAGCTGGCCGAGTTTGAGACCGTTAACACCAAGTTGTTGGCGGTCAAAAACATAGCCTTGGACCTGTCACTGAATACTACTTTTTCGGCGCGGCAGATTACCTCGTCGCAGTCGAGTGTTTTGACCGCCACGGTCAGCAGCGGAACCAGCACAGGTATATCGTCGGTTACTGTGGGCCGCCTGGCAAAGCAGAATTCCTGGCAATCCTCCGGAGTGGCCACGGCCGACACCGTGGTTGGTACCAGTACCGGCAGTTTTGCATATACAGTCGATGGCACGGAGTCCAGCGTGGCGGTTACCGCCACTACTACCTTGCAGCAACTCAGCGACGCTATCAATAACGATCTTAATAATCCCGGAGTCACCGCCAGTGTTATGGATGATGGCACCGGAACAGCTACGGCTTTTCATTTGGTGCTGGTTTCCAAGGAAACCGGCGACGCAAAAGCCGTGACCATCGGCACCAACAATACCAGTCTCACCTTTACCGAGATTCAGACCGCGGGAACTCTTGACGCCCAGGTGGTTATCAATGGCCTCACGTATACTCGGGCGAGCAATACCATCACCGATATTATTTCCGGGGTTACTCTGAATCTGGAAGCGCCCGGAGACTCATCGCTCAATATCTCTACGGACACTGCCGGCATCAAGGGCAAGATCGTCGGTATGATCGAAGCCTACAATGCGGCGAGAAAAGAGATTGCGGATAATTCGTTATATGATCAGGAGACAGGGGTGGCTGGTTCCCTTTCCGGGATTTCCTCTTTCAGGCGATTGACCAGCCAGTTGAACCAGACTCTGCTGACCTCTATTAACGGGTTGGGTGGCGCGTACGACAATATGGCGGATATCGGTCTCTCCTTTAACCGGGATGGCACTGTTTCTCTGGATGAGACGGTTCTTGCGACTGCTCTGGAAAACAATCTGGAGGATGTCCAGCTTCTTCTGGTGGGTGATAGCGCCAATGGAATTGACGGGGTCGCTTCGTTGTTGAGTGATTTGTTGACTGACATCACCAAAACCACCGGTGGGATAATTGCCAATGAGAAAGATCGGGTTGATCAAACCATCCAGCGGCTGGACGACCAGATCGAGAGCATGACCGCCAGATTGAACAGTAAATACGATCTGCTTACGAAACAGTTTGTCCAGCTTGATACATTGCTGAGCAGTTTGCAGAAGCAGGGGGAATTTTTGACCACCCAAATCGCGAGTTTGACCGCGAGCAATGATTGATGACATCGAGAATGGATGGGCTGGTTTTGTGTGACACTTCGACAGGCTCAGGGCGAACGGTACCCACTGCGAAATCATAATAGTTTTCCGTTCATGCTGAGCCCTTCGGCAAGCTCAGGAGAGCCTTGTCGAAACACATACAACATTTGCAGAGCCTCAACAGGGTGCGTTTGTAATTTCCGCTCATCGTGAAAACAACCTGGGAAAAAAGATGGCAATGGATGTGACAAGGCAATCGGAAGAAGTGGAGTTGATGGGTCTGATCGTTGCCCTGTATGAGGAGTTGTCCACGGTGACCGCTGCTTTTTTAGAGGCAATTCAGCAAGGTGCGCCTGATGATGCGGCGCAAGCACGCTTCTGGGCGGCACGGACAGATCTGGTCGAGAGATTGCGGCCGCTTCTTGCTCAGCAAAAGAGTTGGCGCGACCAAGGCGACGGACGTAAGCAGTCAGAACAGTCCCTTGCAGTGCAGATACAGAAAATGGAGGGGATTAGCGTGCTCGATGCACAAATCCTTTCGCGGCTTGTCGTTTTGCAGGCCCAGGTCGGCGATGAACTCAAGTCTCTTAGTCAGGGCAAAAAAGCGCTTGTCGGGTATCGGGTCGGGTTGAAAGGGGCGCCGAGATTTTGTCGGAGAACTGCTTGATTTGTCATTCTTTTAGGGGCAAAGGCATGAATATTTTTTTCATGTTTTGTCGAGAGTTGCCGATATATAAAGATGACGGGCTCGAAACAAATGATCTTCGGCGGGCTCAGGGTGAACTTGGATGCTACCTTTTTAGCTGTCGTTCGTGCTGAGTCCCTGTTGAAACACTTTTTTTGATGCAAACCCGAACCTGTATAGGTGCATCAAATATGGGCGAGATATCCAGAGAAAAATAGTTTCGTAAAAAGGAGCGCGGATATGGTCTCGAAGCAAGCAAGCAATGCCTATTTTCAGGCGCAGGCAAGTGCAAAGATTCATCCTGCCAAACTTGTTCATATGATGTACGAGCGGCTTTTGCTCAACCTCGCCTGTGCCTGTGAAGGGCTTGAGGAGCATGACCTGAAAAAAAGGGGGGAGAATCTTTCCAAGGCCATTGCCATTATTACGGAGTTGAACTGTTCTTTGCGGGCGGAAGATGAATCCGAACCGGCCCAGTTCCTCCGCGGCATGTATGAAGCAATGCTGATAGAGCTTGGTAAGATTCCGGTGAGCAAGGATGCTGCGGTGATCCGGCAGGCTCATCGCTATGTGACGCGTTTGAAGGAAATATGGGAAGAAACGGCCATGAAGGAAAATGGCCTCACTGTTGAGGGAAAAACGGAGAGCGCGCCTGTGATTGTGCATGAAGAGGCACCAGCGGCGTATTCGCGCTGTCAGGAAAAGAAGAGCACTGTTTCCGCAAACGTCTGTTTTTTGGTGTGAATGCCCATTTTGATGGGGAGTAATAAGAAAATAGGGCTTGGCCTGTGGATGTGTTAGACTGGGCCTGGCATCTGTTTGATAGAGGGATGTTGTTGTGGCAGGCATGGAAGGATAGTGACGTAAGAAAGGGAGGTTGGTATGGACGTTAACAATATTGCTGGTGAGAGCAAGAGTTTTGGCAGTATGCCGGTTGCTCCGGCCATTGTGCGTCAGGACAAGCAGAAAGTGGCGGTGACGCCGGTTGCTTCGAGCACCGGGGCTGAAGGCAGCGCGCTTGACAAAAAGGCTTTGTCGCGGGAAGGAAAACTGTCCCAGGAGCAGGCGGTAAAGTATGTCCAGGAAGTTCAGGCACGCTTTGACAAAATGGGTACGAATCTTCAGTTTTCCATCGATAATAGCTCGGAAGACGTTGTCGTGAGAATCACCGACAAGAAGAGCGGCGAGTTGATCAGGCAGTTTCCTTCAGAGGAAATATTGCAGCTGCGCAACAAGCTGAACGATCTCGTTGGAATGCTGTTCGACGGAAAGGCGTAAGCTTTCCCCTCCGTCAGTTCATGTCCTGAATTGCTGTTGGCGTTCTGGAAAAAACCAGGATGTTGATGGTTGTCGCTGTACTTGCGCCTTCGGCGCCTCTTTTTTTGATCTTGCTATTTTCCTCCTTGAAAAATAATTGTGATAAATAGAAAATCCCCCTAACCGGGGATTTCTGTTGTTGCCCGGCCATGGGACGCGGCCTTTTTTTTCGAGAAAGACTTTTTGCTTGACAATTATTTGGGCCTCTCGTATACCTGATCGTCAAACTGAATTTGTGTTCATTGTGCAATTGTGCATTCTTTACAATATTTTCTTTATCATTATACAAAGGAGACTTGATCATGTCTAAGTTAGTCGCTCCCCATGGTGGAAAAGGTCTGGTATGCTGCCTGTTGCACGGCAACGAGCGTACCGCTGAGCAGGAAAAAGCAAAAGGCCTCAAGAAGATCAAGATCAGCGCCCGCGCTAAAGGCGACTTGATCATGATGGGCATCGGCGGTTTTTCTCCGCTGAATGGCTTCATGAACAAGGCTGACTGGAAGGGCGTTGTTGAGAATTTCACCATGGCTGACGGCACCTTCTGGCCCCTGCCCATCACTCTTGATGTCTCCAAGGCCGATGCTGATGCAATCAAGGTTGGCGACGAGGTTGCTCTTGAGGCTGATGGCGAGATCTACGCCACCATGAAAATCAGCGAGAAGTTCGAGATGAGCGAAGCTGACAAGAAGTGGGAGTGTGAGAAGGTCTTCAAAGGCGAAGGCGAAGAGTCTGCCGACGACAAGTTCTGGAAGATCGCCATGGAAGATCATCCGGGCGTCAA
>Ga0180009_10001247_pt1 | contig 31605 bp, 28 predicted proteins | sample OS_PC_MetaG_FD_123537 | JGI IMG/M metagenome (GOLD analysis project Ga0180009, IMG submission 123537) | Groundwater microbial communities from the Aspo Hard Rock Laboratory (HRL) deep subsurface site, Sweden - OS_PC_MetaG | ecosystem: Environmental > Aquatic > Deep subsurface > Groundwater...
AAGTAGAGCTTTCATTTGCCGGTGAGGACAGGGCATTTGCAGAGACTGTTGCTGAGGGTCTCCGAGAGACGGGGGTTGAAGTATTTTATGACAGTTTCTACGCTGAGGAACTGTGGGGTGAGGATCTTAGCATAACGCTCCAAAAAGTATATCATGATAAAAGCCAGTTCTGTATCATGCTTATTTCTAAGCATTATGTGGATAAAATGTGGCCGAGTCATGAAAGACAGCAGGCCATCGAACGTATGATTAAATCAATGCGAAAGGCCGTTAGCGATGTCTGTTGATCGTTGTCAGTTGTCCGTTGAAGTAAGAGGAAAACCAAATTATTCCAGAGAGATATCATTCCACCCTGTATGTTCTTATACTTGTAAGTTCTCAATAGATTCGGGCTGCACTAAAAAAAATCCCCCCTGGCCCAGACCTGGCCTTGATACATTGAGAGAGTGGCTGATCGAACATAGCTGCTTCGTCATGTTACGACATATGCCCGCCAAGTCGCGCCTCCCGATCCCGTTCCGGTCTCGGGACGGGGAGGGCAGGCCTCAATCCCCCTTTGCAAAAGAGGGAAGCAGTCGGAATGCCCGGACTTATTGAAATGTTACTTGTACTTCAGACAAGTAACTTAAATACAAGTACAATTAACGACTAACAACGGACCACCGACATTAGCAGGTTTTTTACAATGGTGAAAAAAATATGTCATGAAAATGAGGATTTAAGAAGCCTTCCATATATGCTTTACGCAGATTCCAAAGGCCGGATCTACGACCATCCCTATTTACGGATGGCAGGCTTTTCAGGATCTTCCCCGGCCGACTTGAAACCAGAAGACCTTATTCCTCTGCCGGAATTCGGCAAGCTCTTCTATATTCCTGATTGTCCTCCCATCGGCTTGGACCCGTCTACCGGCGAATTGGAAATCGTATCTAAAATCGAGGTCAATGGCGTTATCTCCAAATGCTATGCGGTGGCTGCATTCCTCGAACCTGGATTTGTGCGGACCCACCTTCCGGCCGTGGATTATTCTCCGAAATCCTATACCCTGCCCATGTGGGCCTACACGGCAGTTGGCTTCAAAAATGAGAGGTATTGGGCTACCGGATTCAGGATCGAATACAACCACAAGTGGGACCCTCGAAATTATGATGACAGGAAACTGATCCCTGCTTTAGAGGAATTTAAGCGAGACAGGCCGGGCGGGCGCCTCGTCGAGCACCTCATCAACTGCGCCACCATGAACCATTGTTTTGCGGCCAAAAATCTGTTCTTAAAAAGATGGGAAGCCCCTCTACCCATTAGCCAAACATGTAATGCCGCCTGTCTCGGCTGTCTTTCTCTCCAACCGGATATTTCATGCGATGCGTCTCATCAAAGAATCTCCTTCAAGCCTTCCAGGGAAGAAATTGTTGCATTGGCGGTGGAGCACCTGGATTGCGCTCCAGAGGCCATCGTAAGCTTCGGGCAGGGCTGTGAAGGAGAACCCCTGACAGAGTACAGGCTTATTGCTGATAGTATTAAGGAGATTAGAAGGCAGACGGCCGCAGGCACCATCAACCTCAACACCAATGGGAGCTGGCCAGAACGCATTCGCCGGATTGGTGAAAGTGGTCTGGACTCCATCAGGATCAGCCTCAACAGTGCACAGCCTGAGCTCTACCGGGCCTATTATCGTCCAAGGGGTTATGATTTCAAGGATGTGGTTGCCTCCATTACCCTTTCTAAGGAAATGGGGCTGTACACCATGGTGAACTATCTGGTTTTTCCGGGAATCACCGACCAGGAGGCGGAAATTGAGGCATTAAAAGAACTGATCCAAAAAACAGGAGTCAATTTTATTCACCTGAAAAACCTGAATATTGATCCTCAGCTTTACCTGAAAGAAATGCCCGCGCCAAAGTCAAAGGGCATTGGGATGAAGCAAATGGTGAAAATTCTAAAAGAGGAGTTCCCGGATGTTGAATTAGGCTATTTTAACCAGCCGGTGCAGCATTAATAGTGGTTTGTGTCAAAAGTTTTGTGCATTATTTTGGCAATTCAAAACACCCAATAATATCGACGAGATTTCTTAGTAAATCCGAATATCGAAATCCGAAATCCGAAACAAAACCAAAATCCTAATGTTAAAAATCCGAAACAAATGCTGATAACCACATCGGTTTGAAAGTATTTCGGGAATTTGAGTTTTTGTCATTCGAATTTGTTTCGAGATTCGAGATTCGAATTTAGTATTTCCCCGTCTGTCATAAGTGGATTAAATGTAACCATTTTGACGACATTTCATTTTGCCAATTCGGAATACAGAATTTATGAGACGGGACACTATATAGAGTTACTCAACATATTAAGCTGTTTCACGTGCGACGGCACGATAACCTATGTCCGTTCGATAGTAGACATCATCCCATGTAATTTGCTTTACCAATTCATAGGCCCTGGACTGAGCCTCGGTAACCGAGATCCCTAAGGCCGTGGCGCACAGGACCCGTCCGCCGCTGGTCACAAACTTTCCATTCTGAGTCTTTGTGGCAGCATGGAAGACCTTGATGCCCTCCTGCTCCTTTTCAGGAAGCCCGAAGATTAAATCACCCTTTCGGTAGCTTTCGGGATAGCCGCCGGCCGCCATAACCACCCCGAGCGAGGCACGATCATCCCATTCCGCCTTGATGAGATCCAAACGCTGGTCCAAAGCCGCAATGCACAGTTCAATCAGATCAGATTTGAGTCGCAACAAAATAGGCTGGGTTTCGGGATCTCCAAGCCGGCAATTATACTCCAGCACACTGGCCGTGCCATTGGGCGAAACCATTAAGCCCGCATACAAAAACCCCGTGTATGGATTCCCCTCCATTGCCATGCCTGTAACGGTCGGCTCAATAACCTCTTTTATAATACGATCGTAGATCTCCGGTGTCACCACCGGAGCGGGCGAATAGGCCCCCATACCTCCAGTGTTGGGGCCAGTGTCCCCATTATCGCGAGCCTTGTGGTCTTGGGAAGTAGCCATTGGTAAGATGTGCTGGCCATCCACCATGACAATAAAGCTGGCCTCTTCACCTTCTAAGCATTCTTCAACTACAACTCGATGTCCTGCTTCACCAAACGTATCCCGTAAAAGCATACCTTCAACGGCAGCAAATGCTTCTGCTTCAGACCGGGCAATGATTACCCCCTTGCCTGCGGCAAGCCCGTCTGCCTTAATAACAATTGGGGCGCCTTGCTCGCGGATATAATCCTTTGCAGGCTCTAAATCTGAAAATACCTTGTACGAGGCTGTAGGAATATTGTGCCTTGCCAGAAAGTCCTTGCAAAATGCCTTGGAACCCTCTAATTGCGACGCCCCTTTTGTAGGGGCAAAACACCTTAGCCCCGCCTCGGTGAAAGCATCCGTAATACCTTCAACCAACGGAGCTTCCGGGCCGACAATGGTAAGTTCTATATTTGTTTGCTTTGCAAAGCTGGCTAAAGCCACAATGTCAGTTGCCTCAATGGCTATATTTTCCACATTACTTTCACTGGCCGTACCAGCGTTCCCCGGGGCCACAAACACTTTGTCAACCTGGCCTGACTGCGCTGCCTTCCAGGCAAGGGCATGTTCGCGTCCGCCGCCACCAATAATCAATACTTGCATCATTAAACCATCCTTCCTGGCAATCCTAGGAGGCTGTCCGAGAATGGCTATTTTCCCTCCCGCTAATAGCGGGACGACAGGCTCAAATTATAATCCTCGAAATACTTCAATGTATTCCTGTGGTTATAATTTTCGCCTTCCTTGATCTTGGAAAAAATATCTCATTCTCAGACAGCCTCCTAATTATTAATGCCTGACCGGCATTATACGAGGTGTTTTCATTTTGTTATAGTCTGAAAGGTTCTCGAACAATACATTTGAAACTCTTTTTTTATATTCTTGTGCTCAGTAACACAACCCATTTTTTCCTAACCAGATTTATAAAACACAAAATTATTAGGTTGATCCCTCTTTCAAGAAAGGGTAATAAAAATATTATACAAAATTAGTACGTTAGGAATTATTTTTGTGCATTTTGTGGCAAAAAATTGTATTGGGCTATTTTCACTATCTTCAAATGATTGAATATTGAATATTTAAGGAATTCTTTCCATTATAAAGGAACTATCATAAAAATGACGGAGACACAAATAGTCAATAGTCAATAGTCAATTCCGGCTTGTCCGGGTCAGGTATTAAACATGTATGACTACATAATCATTGGCTCGGGTTTTGGTGGGTCCGTATCTGCATTGCGTTTGGCTGAAAAAGGATATCACGTTTTGGTTCTGGAAAAGGGCAAACGTTATCGTTCTGAAGATTTTCCACGTACTAATTGGAATCTTAGAAAAAATTTATGGGTTCCCCACTTCGGGCTTTACGGAATATGGGTTCTCTCGCTGCTTAAACATGTTTTTATACTCCACGGCACGGGTGTCGGCGGGGGAAGTCTCAATTATTGCAACCAGTTACTTGTGCCGCCCGATGAGGTTTTTAAAAAGCCGGAATGGGGCCCGGGCGATTGGAAAGCAAAGCTGGCGCCGTTTTATGATATTGCAAAACGCATGTTAGGAGCGAATCCCAGCCCTTCTGTGGGAAAGGCAGATAAAATACTGGCGGAAATCGGCATGGAAATCCGCGGTGAGGATACGTTCCATATCAACGATGTGGGCGTTTTTTTCGGTGAACCGGATAAAACCGTGCCTGACCCATATTTCGATGGAGACGGCCCAGACAGGACAGGGTGCACCTTTTGCGGGGCCTGTATGATTGGCTGTCCCGTTGGCAGCAAAAATACACTGGATAAGAACTACCTTTACCTTGCAGAACATAAATACGGTGTTAAGATTCTGCCTGAAACCGAAGTCACTGGCGTCAAGCCCACAGATGACGGCTATGAGGTTTTCACCAGAAAATCGACCGGCTTTCGTCACTCCAAGAGAACTTTTCAGGCTCGCGGCGTTGTGTTCAGCGGCGGGGTAATGGGATCGGTAAAATTACTCCTGGATTGCAAAACCAAAGGGCTGTTACCCAATATATCCAGACACTTAGGTAACTACATTCGTACAAACTCTGAGGCGCTGCTTGGTGTCACATCCAATGACAGGCACGCCGATTATTCCGATCAAATTTCCATTACATCAGGCATTTATCCGGACGAAAACACTCACGTTGAGGTCGTACGTTTTAACAGAGGTTCCGACCTAATGAGCTCCCTGACAACGCCACTTACAGATGGTGGTGGACGTATTCCGCGTGCAGTACGTTTTTTAGGCACTGTTTTACGACATCCGCTCGCCTTTATAAAATCGTTATGGCCTTTCGGTTGGGCTGCACGTACACCGATTCTCCTGGTCATGCAGACACTGGAAAATCATATAAAATTCGACTACAAGCGGCGGTGGTGGCGTTTCGGCAGGCGGAGCATAAATTCCAGCCTTGTACCCGGAGTCAAAAAATCCCCTTCCTATATTCCCATAGCCAACGAAATTGCAAGGCGCATGGGAGAAAAAATAGGCGGTCAACCCCTGAGTTCATGGCCAGAGGTCCTTTTCGATGTCCCAACTACTGCACATATTCTGGGCGGAGCCGTGATGGGCGCAAGCCCGGAAAAAGGAGTGGCGAATTTTAGCGGGGAAATCCACGGTTATCCCAATCTCTACGTTGTAGACGGCTCCAATGTGCCTGTTAACCTGGGTGTAAATCCCTCCCTTACCATCACTGCAGTGGCTGAGTACATCATGTCACGGATCCCCAATAAAGCCGAAATAGATGATAAGCCAAACGGGAATGCGCAATAAAAAACCCCTGAATTTGTTAGCAAAATTCAAGGGTCATTTATTGTAACCCGAAGGAATGGCGTCACCGGAAAAATACTGTTGGTCTGCAAGTATCAGTGAGTTTTGGCCCGTAGACTCTTGCCCGCAAGCGGGTTGTAAAGCTTAGTAATTGCAAATTTCATAACATCCACGCTTTTTGTCTCAAGAATAATATTCATCAAAGTAGCTTGAGGATCATCAGGGAGCACACATTCATTTGATTCACTAAATTCCAGCCCAGGAAAACCCTTTTGCAGCTTTTTCTGGTCCTTTTTAGTCATGGCAACCTGGACAGCCTTTTTACCCTCAATTTCCCGTATTTGATCGCCTAATCCTGCCTCTTTAATTTTTTTCTGTTTGTCCTCATCCAAGAAGATATTGACACAGTAATCAGCCATTGAAGTTCCTCCTGTTGGTTAAATTTATGCTGGTGTCAAAAACTTACCGCCTCATTTTTTGATACTTTATAGTATGTAAATTTATTTGTTGTCAAGATATTTACCTCAATGTTTGAGGGTTTCTTGGTTTTCGCTTCATGAATCAGTTGTTTTAAGTGCTTTACTGAATTGCAAATTGCTGTTTTTTCAAGCACTACTTAACCCTGTCGCCAGGCAGCAGTTCCCCTTCAATCGTTGCGATACCAAGGCGATTTTTACCAACGCCGGCAAGGGCCATGCCCTCGGAGAGCCCAAACTTCATCTGACGGGGCTTCAGGTTCGCGACGATAATGACCTTTTTACCTACGAGTTTCTCGGGTTCGGGGTAAGCAGAGCGGATGCCGGCGAATACCTGCCGCAAGCGGCCCTCGCCAAGGTCGACCATGAGTCTGATCAGCTTGTCTGCGCCTTCGATGAGCCCAGCCTCCCGGACAATGGCCACCCGCAGGTCGAGCTTTGAGAAATCCTCTATGGTGATCTCCTGGCCAACAGGCTTATGGTCATCATGCTTTTCAGATAGGGGGGCGGGTTCTTTGGCCGCTTTGGGTATTCCGGTCTTCTTCTGCGCCTTCTCGATTTTGGCCCATGTATCACGCAGAGTTACCGTTCGATTAAATACTAATTTGTCAGCAGAAGAATCAATGGAATCAACGCAAAAATAGCCCTGTCTCAGGAACTGGTAGCGACTACCGGGTTCTGCGCCTGCCAGGCTTGGTTCAACCCTGCAGGAGGTTAAAGCCTCCAATGAGTTTGAATTCAAAAGGGTTTTGAAATCAGAGACATCCTTTTCATCGCCTGGATTTGGTTTTACAAAGAGATGATCGTACAGGCGTACTTCAGCCTTGAGCGATTGGTCGGCTGAAACCCAGTGCAGCGTTCCCTTGACATTGCGCCCGTCTTTAGACCATCCCCCCCGGGTCTCTGGATCATATGTGCAGTGGAGTTCAACCACCTCCCCGGTTTTTTCATCCTTAACCACCCTCTCACATTTGATATAATACGCGTGTTTTAGCCGTACTTCACGACCGGGTGCCAGGCGGAAGAATTTTTTCGGTGGATCCTCACGAAAATCCTCCTGTTCAATGTATAGCACCCGTGAAAAGGGGAGCTTGCGTGACCCCATACCGGGATCTTCCGGATTATTCTCGGCATCTAAGTATTCCACCCTGTTTCCCGGGTAGTTGTCTATGACCACACGAAGCGGACGCAACACAGCCATCACACGCGAAGCACGTTTATTCAAATCTTCACGGATGCTGTACTCGAGCAGCGCCATATCGACAATACTTTCTCTCTTGGCCACCCCGATACGCTCACAAAAATTCCTGATTGATTCCGGCGTGTACCCTCGCCTCCGCAGACCAGATATGGTTGGCATCCTGGAATCATTCCAGCCGGTAACACACCCTTGTTCAACCAATTCCATAAGCCTGCGTTTACTCATTATGGTGTAGGTGAGATTGAGCCGAGCGAACTCGATCTGCTGTGGATGAAATATCTTCAGTTCATCAAGAAACCAGTCATACAACGGGCGATGATCTTCAAATTCTAACGTACAAATGGAATGGGTGATCCCTTCAATGGAGTCCGACTGGCCATGGGTAAAGTCATACATGGGATAAATGCACCACTTGTTGCCCGTTCTGTGATGCGATGCATGCAAAACACGGTACATGACAGGGTCCCGCATATTCAAATTTGGAGATGCCATATCGACCTTCGCTCTAAGCACGCGGGAGCCGTTCTCGAATTCCCCTGCCCGCATTCGCTCGAACAGGTCCAGGTTCTCTTCCACCGATCGTGTGCGATACGGGCTGTCCTTGCCTGGTTGAGTCAAGGTGCCACGATATTCACGAATCTCATCTGCAGTCAAGTCGTCAACATATGCCTTACCAATTTTGATTAACTGTACAGCATAGTCATAGAGTTGATGGAAATAGTCAGAAGCGTAGTAGAGCCGGTCACCCCAATCGAACCCGAGCCATCGAACGTCCTCTTTGATGGATTCAACAAACTCTTTCTCTTCTTTGGTTGGATTTGTGTCATCAAATCGCACATTGCAAAGGCCGCCAAACTCAGCCGCGATACCAAAATTGAGGCAGATGGATTTGGCGTGTCCGATATGCAGATAGCCGTTGGGTTCCGGCGGAAAACGTGTATGAACTCGCCCATCGTTTTTGTTTGCCTTCAAGTCTTCAGTAATAATAGATCGGATAAAATCCAAAGAGGAAGTAGAATCAGGGTTATTCATTTAGACGGCTCCCTTCTCGTTTTCTTTAAGATATTACCTGCTTTCACTGTTTTCATGGCCCTTTTCCATAATCTTCGGGGGTATTGGCAACTGATTGGAATCATTATGCTATGACTACAAAAGGTTGATATTTATAAACTCAGGGTTCAATCTTTTCAACATTCTGACCATGTTATTTAACTGCACCTCAACGGTCCCCTCATAGACTTCGGCAATACGGTTATCGCGGTACCTCCGCTCCACTTCCTGGTCCAGAAAATACCCATACCCCCCAAATACGGTCATTGCCTCGTCAATGATCCATTTGGCAGTCTCTGGGACATGATGTTTGACCATGGACGTGAAAAGGGGGATGACATTGGCCATTTTGCGGGATTCATGGTCGCAAAGCCAGGCCGCGTAATATGTAAGCCATTTAAGTGATTGAATCTGGGTCCACATCCTTGCCAGCTTGTGGCCTATGGCTTGAAAATTGATGATTGGTTGCTGAAACTGGATGCGACCCTTGGCATGGTCCAAAGCCCTTAAGAACGCCCCTTCAGCATTGCCCAGTGCCTGAGCGCCTATCTCAATACGGCTTTCATCCAAAAAATCTAAAATGTTCATCAGTCCCCGGCCCTTTTCTCCGAGGAGATTCTCGCGGGGCACCTCGAGATACTTGAATACCAGTTCTCCGCTTGATGTCATTCTCAGGCCCATCTTGTTGGGAATTTCATTGATTTCCAGTTCCCCTCCCAGCCAGGTGGAAGGGTTACGTTCCACCAAAAGGGTGCTCATGCCTTGCCCCCGCTTGGCCTCTTTATCGTCCTGGCAAAGGACTATGAAGAAATCGGCATATCGGGCATTTGTCGTGAAAATCTTGGTGCCATTAATAACAAAGCGGTCCCCCATATCTTCCACCGTAGTATCCATACGGGTGAGATCGCTTCCATGATCGGATTCAGTAAAAGATACCGCCGAAATGTACTCCCCGCGAACTAAGGGCTTCAGGTACTTTACGTGGTGTTCAGGCGTACCGAAGATCTTCACAATCTTTGCAGGCAGGTATGCCAGATGAATGGCCATACCAATACCGGAGTCGGCCTTGCAAAACTCCTCTATCACCAGGACGTTTTCTGTGACACCAAGGCCTCCTCCTTCTATCCCTTCGGGATAATCAAGGCCGATAAATCCCAATTCTCCCGCTTTCTTATAAAGATCCTGCGGGAATTCATGGTTCAGGTCGAGTTCCATGGCTCTTTCCGGGGTAAATTCACCCTCGGCAAATTCCCTTGCCGCCCGCTTGATATCCCTTTGTTCCTTGCTCAATGAAAAATCCATGAGACTCGCTCCACATCATTTTAAAGTAGTTTTGCCCTGCCTTATCAGTTCTCTCCCAATAATCATTCTCTGGATCTGATTTGTTCCCTCAAAAATCTGCGTGAGTTTTGCATCCCTGAACATCCTTTCCAAGGGGTAATCCCTGATATAGCCATACCCCCCAAGGACCTGAACCATGTCCGTCGTAATCTTCATGGCCGCATCGCTGCAGAAGCACTTTGCCATGGAGGCCAGCTTGGTGTTTGGATTCCCCCCATCGTGAGCGATGGCTGCCCTCAGCATCAAACCTCGCCCCGCCTCTATCATGGTACTGGCATCCGCTAACATAAACTGGATGGCCTGGTGTTTAACGAGGGGTTTACCAAATGTAATGCGGTCCATGGCGTAATCAAGGGCATAGCTTACAGCGCCTGCGGAAATACCCAAAGCGAGGGCCGCCACAGCCGGGCGAGACATATCAAAATCCATCATGGCAATGGTAAACCCATCTCCTGGCTTCCCCAGGAGATTCTCTTGAGGTACCTGTACATCTTCCAGGATCACCTCTGCGGTGTTGCTGCCGCGAAATCCGCACTTTTCTTCGATCTTGCCTATGCTAACGCCTTCCTGTTGCCTGTCTACAATGAAGAAGGAAAGTTCTTTTTCTCCGGTTTTTGCGAGTACAGAATAGATGCCGGCAATAGCCCCGTTGGTCGCAAAAGTCTTTCTTCCATTGAGGATATAGTGGCCATGTGAACGCTTGGCAGTACTTAAAATGGCCTGCACATCTGAGCCTGCTCCAGGTTCAGTAACGAGGTAGGCGATCAGTTCTCGACCCTGGGAAATCCTTGGTAAATATTTTTTTTTCTGTTTTTGATTCCCCGCTGAAAGCAAAGGAAAACTGCCCACCGCCTGAATAAGCAGCATAAGTGCGGAGGATGCGCAGGCCTTGGCGATTTCCTCAATGCAAAGGCAGAGTGTATGGCAGGGTGTTTGGGGCCAACCATCGTACTCCTCTGGAAGCGTAATCTGAAAAAGCCCAAGGTCCCAAAATAAAGATGCAATATCCCAGTTGAACGTGCCTTTTCGATCGGTTTCAGCCGCAACCGGGGCAATTTTTTCTTTGACAGCCCGTTTCAGGTTGTCCAGTAGGATTATTTGTTCCTCAGAGGGCTCAATCATTTTCACCTCCAAATGCCTCAACCTTAGCAGGCTTTTGATTGGCAAGCCAGAGATCCAGTTTTGCTTGCATCTATGCAAGGCTCCTATAAAAAATGAAAAGCGGTTAATGAGACAGAGCCTTCAACCGCCTTTTACTTAATACAGTAAGTTATTGAAATGTTTTAAGATGCCCCCCTCATTCATAGTCAAGGAGGCGCTGGAGCCTGGTGAATGTCTGCAAAAATGGATGCTGTTTTCGACCTGCAAGCCCTCAGTTCAAGTGTTTTCAAATAGATGGCTTGCCTGCTTCTCAAATACGGTAAGGACATTGTTTTCGGTTCCGAAAGAGTTGGGAACGGTCTGGTTGTTCCCAGAATCCAGTCGCCACTGCCCATCCACTAAAATTCTGTACTCGTATTTCCCGGGAGGAATCATCATACTTACTCTCCATATCCCGTTCTCATCCTTTTCCATCGGATGACTACCAGCATCCCAGTTATTAAAATCTCCCATTAATATGACCTCTTTCACCGAGGGTGCTTTTAACCTGAAAGTCACCCGTTGGTTCCTGGTCACCTCTTGTAGAGCTGTTTCGGCCATGGGTTCATCCCTCCTATCCCTTACCCTTAGTTCCTACTTCCCCTTTTCCTGCCATGGATATAATACCCGGGAGTGAAAAGATGCCTCCAGCGAATCAACCAATACCCGGACGATTCTGGCCAGGTAGCGAGTGGAGAGGTTGCATTCGTCGAATTGACCGTCAGCAACCCGCTTCACTATCAGGAGGCGAATCATTTTCTCTATCTTCTCTCGTGTGGGTCCCTCAATGGACCGGTAAGTGGCCTCAACCGCATCAACGATCATCAATACTGCGGCCTCGACGCTTTGAGGCTTTGGCCCCGGATATCGAAAGTCTTCCTTGCGAACCTCGTCCCCCTGACCTGTCTTGATTGCCTTGTTGTAGAAATATTCCACAAGCTGGGTCCCGTGATGTTGAAAAATAAGCCCCACAAGAATCTCGGGCAAATTCATCTCTACCGCGATTTTTGCTCCATGGGTGACATGATTAATGATGAGTTTGGCGCTCTCTTGAGGATCTAAGTCGTCATGAGGATTCTTCCAGCCAGATTGATTCTCCGAAAAAATCTCGGGATCCGCCATTTTTCCGATGTCATGATAATAGGCGCCTATCCTCAGCAGTAGGGTGTTCGCCCCAATGGCCTGTCCCACTGTATGAGCGAGATATGCGACTGTCATGGTGTGTTGGTAAGTCGCCGGGGTCTTGGTGAGGAGGTCTTTCATGAGGGGATGTTGAAGGTCTGCGTACCTGTTCAGCTTAAAGTTTGAAGCAGTATGCCAACTCAGTTCCAGTAATGGCAGAAGGAGGAGGGCCAGAGGGCCTGCTGCAAAGCCTCCAATGAAGCCCCAACCCATATGTCCTAACAAATTTTCGTTGATAATCTCCCCAGGTGAAGAGATCCTGACCTCTTGCCATTCCAAAAAAAAGCCGGCCACGCTTCCCCAATCTATGAAGAAAGCCATGAGAATGACCGCGTTGATGATGCCCACCTTTAGTGAAGGGAGGAGGATGTGAACACGTTTTCGTATATTGAAAGAAACCAATACAGCCGTTACACCGCCGAAAGCAAAGAAAAGCAAGATCTCTAAGGTACGGCCCGAAAGCAAGGCCACCAGCGCCGCTCCCACTACTGTGGTCCAGGTGGCAGATACCCTTTCATCGAATAAAAGAATGATAAGCAAAGGGAGAAATGCGAAAGGGATTGAGAAAATGGAAAAAGCCGTGAACAAGAGGCACGCCTTTGAAAGAAAAATAGTTATCACCAGCAGAAAAAGCAGTAGCTGAGAAGGAGGCCTCTTCCGCCACCCGGCCCATAGTATCTCAGAGAGAAATACGTTATAAAGCACTACTATGAACAATATGACAATCAGTATCCAGGGGGCTTTCCCGAAGAGGTCTTTTTTCTCTTCCTCCTGATATGCAGTCAGTAAAAGCACATCTTCTTCGCTCAGGATTTTGCGAAAATGCACGAGGACATCGCCTGGCTCGTAAGAAATGATCTTAGAGGGATACCGCCGAATGATCTCTTCGATCCTCCTGTAATTCTCATCCTGGTCGTACTTCAGGTTCGGCAGAAGGGTAGCCATTGATATCTGAAGAAGCGGATCCAAAATTCTTTTGTCCACCTGCCAGAACAGTTGCCTGCCTTTCTCCTGCAAATTGAGGCGGGCCTTTTCAAGGGTAATTATTTCTCCCACCGGATAGGTCACGATACCCGAGGGCTCAGGGTAGAGGACCTCTATAGTCTTCTTGCCTATGAAAGGTTTTGGGTCTTCTACAATTTTACTCTTTAGAATCGATTCCTCGATGGTAAGGATGCCAGCTACGAGGCTCTTGAGGTCCTGGTACTTGATAAGTCTGGCTGCCAGGTTCCGGGGAAGTTCCAGCCCGTATTCTGTGCGCAGATACTCCGAAAGCCCCTGCCCTCCGGTCAGCTTTTGATCGCGAAGAGTGGAGACCTTTTCAATCAGGGCATTCATTTCTGCCTTTGCTTTTTCATCCCCACCGGGGATATCGGTATAGAGGGGGACATACTGTGAAAGGGCTATTTCCCGCTTGCCACCGAGGGCTTTCTCTTGGTCGAAGTTGAAGTATCGTTGGGATCGTACTGTGAATGGAATAATTTCCTGTGGTTGGGGCGGCAGAACAAAAAGGTAGATTTCCTCAATGTAACAGGCAAAAAAGGTTATAAGAACAAGAATGATGTTAAGAAGCAGTTTCATTTTTTGTACCAAATAGCACCATCAAGCCCTAAAAGCATAGAAGCTTTGCCGGTAAAACTCATAGGCAAACCTTGATTCAATATCTGGTGTTGTCTTATTGTGATTTATTGCACATCGGGTTTGCGTATGTCAAGGGTATGTAAACGACCCCATTTATGTCCCGGGGTGTTGGGTATAAACACCTTGACAAGGCTTGCAACAAATTAGAAATTGTCACTGTGCGGAGCAAAAGCTCAGGTCTCGCAAAACCCTTTTATTCTTTCCGCCGCGGCGGGACAGAAACTCCGAGGCGTTGTATTATGACAGATAAAAACCCTATTATCGAGGCCATTGGCAAAGATTCCTTTGAATGGCTTTTGAGGGAATTTAGCAGAGAAACAACACTGAAAGATGTCCCCGATGAAGTCCTTGATAGGATCGGTTCGGTGGACATCGCTATCAGGAACTATGCAAGTAATCGAGATGCCATTACTTCCATCGCTGTAATCACATTTGCATACAAATTGGCAAATAATACCCAGAAGGCCCAGTTTGGCGCAAAGGATATCCTTTTGCTCAAGGTTTTAGCCAAAAATGAAAAATTAAGGAGAGAGGGTAAGGGTCACTCTCACAATAGAATATGGGATGCGCCTCTTTTTGAACTTATCACCGGGGAGGTGGGCGGGCGGATCAGAGGCATGCGGATCATGAACAGCCCGATATGAGGCTGTGGCCAGAATTGGCTGCATTACAAATCGTAATCATTTTTGACAAATATCGGCGATTTTGATAATAGTGGCAGAAAAGTGAATGGGTCGCTAAATCAGCAAGGGAGACAGGGGTACTTTAATAGAAGATAAGGACGTTCAGATGGCCGAATTCGTTTTATTGAGTGAGAAGAACAGGGAAAGATATTTAAGGGTCATCTCGCCAGCGGGAAAGCTTATGGCTCGCCTGGGGGTTCATCCCAACATCTTGTCCCTGGCCGGGTTAGTGTTGAGTGCATTCGCCGGGCTGATATACAGTACCGGATCATTTTTCTGGGGGGCATGGGTGCTGGTCCTGGCTGGAACGTGTGATGCCCTGGACGGACAGCTTGCAAGGCAAGCGGAAAAGGATTCATCGTTTGGTGCCTTTTTTGACAGCACCCTGGACAGGTTCAGTGAGGTGTTTATTTTTCTGGGGCTTGCCTGGCATTTTTCAGGGGGGGCGGTTTTTTGGAGCTTTAAAGCAGGGAACCCTGCTGATTTTCAAAGCCCCCTGGCCGTTTTATTAATCATCCTGGCCATTGCCGGATCATTCATGGTGAGCTACACAAGGGCTCGAGCCGAAGGATTGGGGGTTAGTTGCGAAGTAGGTTTGATGAAGAGACCGGAAAGGATTACCCTCCTGATCATCGGATCACTGGTTGCTTCTATTCCTGTAATTGGCCCATTCATAATGAAGCTGACCCTGCTATTGCTTGCCGTCTTAAGCAATTTTACGGCCCTTCACAGGATGATTTACGTAAAGAAAGAACTTTATAGAAAGACGCGTGCGCAATGAAAGATCAGATCTTATGCCCCCACTGCGGTCAGGTGGCCGAGAAATACCGGAATCCCTTTCCAACGGTTGATATTATTATAGAAATGGCCTCCGGATCGTATGGGGTTATGGGGCAGAAAAAAGCCGGGAACATCGTACTTATTGAGAGAAAAAACCCTCCTTTGGGATGGGCCCTGCCAGGAGGTTTTGTGGATTACGGAGAGAGCCTCGAAGTTGCGGCTATAAGGGAGGCGGAGGAAGAGACTTGCTTGAAAGTAAGACTTCTGTATCAACTGGGCGCCTATTCAGCTCCCACAAGAGATCCGAGGTTTCACACGATTTCCGTAGTTTTTGTAGCCAGCGCAACAGGAGCACCCAAGGCCGCTGACGATGCAAAAGATGTTGGCATTTTTAGCCGTGATTCCCTTCCTGAAAACCTGGCTTTTGATCATGGAGAGATCCTCCAGGACTATTTTAAGAAATGTTCCGCAAAAAATTAAGGGCCCTTCTTGTTCCTGCCCTCCTACTCTTTCTCCTCTTAGTAGCTTTAATCCTCCTTCTTAACAGCCTGATACAAAACCCATCTGTTCAGCGCTATTTGTTGGGCGAAGTGTCCAAAGTACTAAAATATGACCTTAGAGCGGGTCAAATAGAGATCAGCCTGTGGGATGGGATCGGAATCACCGCCCATAATTTTAAGGCTAGATCAAGGGTGGGTCCTGAAAGCATTGTGGCATCAAGAGTCATTGTCACCCTCGATGCAGGGGAATTGATAAAGGGGCGTGTTGTCCCCACCAGGATTTTCCTGTTTCGCCCGCGGGTTGAATTTGTTTTTGAAAAGGGTTGGGGTGCTTCAAAGCCCGGTCAGGTGTCGGACATAAAAGCAATACTTTTACAGAGATTGGCAGGGTTTCCTTTGGTGTCCGCAGAAGATGCCCGAATCTGTATCAAGGGTGCTCCATTCGAAATTGAACATCTTTATTCAAATATATCTCAAGTGAAGGGAAATCCACGAAGGCTTCAGGTAAACCAGAGGGGGGAGGTGGTATTTAAGAAAGAGAAGATCCCTTTTACCATGAGAGGAACTATTGGCCAGGATGCAAAGGGGGAGAACGAGCCCTTTGCGGAAGTGACAATAAAAACCGGCAAGGTCCCTCTGACATGGATACCATCATTAGAGCCCTTGTCTGTAAAGGACGGACACGCAAAGGTCAACATAAAGCTAAAGGGCTCACTGGATGGACCAGTTTCAGCCGAAGGAAAGATCATTGCTGACGGTCTTAGGTTCTCACTTGTTCAGGCTGATAAGAAAAAGGGCTTTTCCATGTCGGATCTTGCCGTAGAATTTGAGGCATACTATTCAGACAAAATCTTACAAATCCCATCCTTGCGGCTCAGTGCCCTGGACTTTTCGCTGGCTGTAAGTTCAAAGATAGATCTTAAAGACAGCTCAAATCCACATATGCTCTTGAAGGTCAAGAGCCCTTTTATGCCACTAAAAACCTTTAAAAGGATCTTTCCGACACCCCTTCTACCCCAATGGATCGAGAACAGACTTTTTCCCATGCTCGCAGGGGGTAATGTCCGCGTGGATCTTTTTTCTTTGGATGGGACAATAAAACAGTTCCAAAACTTGGGCCGGCCCGAAAATGCCGATGCCCTTTCAATGAAACTGGCGTGGAGAGACCTTGCGGTTTTGATAGATAAAAGCGCCTTGCCTTTTAAGGAAGTCACCGGTGAACTTAATATGGAAAATGGAGCGCTCCTTATTTCTGAGGTAAAAGCCGGTTTTGGGCGTTCAACCGTCAAACAGGGCACTTTTCATGTCAAGAACCTTTACGGGGATGCCATTACGTACGATATAACGGCAGGTGGATCGTTTGATCTTCAGGATCTCATGCATCAGCGAGAGGTACACCTGATTCCGCTTGATGTACGCCAGAGGCTAAAAGAATTTGAGTCTGTTTCAGGCAACCTGGAGGCCCGGGTTCGGGTTAGATATAAATCGGGGTGGGACTATGCCAGGATCCTGAGCAGCGATTTCCGCATCAAGGAATGCTCCATTATCCATAAAAAGTTGCTCATGCCTCTGGTGCTGGATGAGGCCCATATTCAAATCGACGGGAAGGGTCAGAGCAAATTCCAGGGTAAAGGCCTGTGGGGAAAGTGTGAATTTGACACATCCGGTTCACTCGACAAGACATGGGAGACGGGCATGGCCTCTGTTGTGGCCCGGGGAGATCTGGACCGGGTTATCAGTCTTTTCTATCAGGGTCATAAACTACCCGTTAAATTTAGCGACCTCGTGCCCTGCCGCATTTCCGTATCCAGACTGAAAGACAACTGGTCCTTTCAAGGTGAGGTTGATTTGGAGGGGATAACTCTTAAGACAGCATCTTTTTCTTTAAACCCGCCTGGAAAGGAAAATAAGGTTACTTTTAATGTAAATCTCCGCCCCGGGGAAAAGTTTTATCTTAATGAGTGCAGATTTTCAGTGGGAGGTTCTTCCCTCCAGGTTTCCGGTTCCTACGACCTGCTGGACAGGGATTCATTGGATGTGAAGGTATCCACTGAGAAGCTATCGCTGGAGGATTTAGGGGTTAGGTTCAAAAAAGGGGGCACCATGGCAAGTGGCGTCCTGGCCTGTCAGCTCGATGCGCATGCTTCTTTTCAACACCCTTTGAGGACTTCTATAAAAGGAGAGATTGCGGCCCAAAAACTGTCTTTTGTTTTAGATCGGCTCCCTTCCCCCATCAGCGATTGTAATTTGAAAGTAGCATTTTCAGGGAAAGAGGCCCAAATTCATTCTCTAAAAATGAAAGTAGGCCAAAGCCCTATCAATATCCAGGGGCATTTGATGGGCTGGGACGGCCTGAAAGGGGAGCTAACTATCAGTTCCGACTATCTGAATTTCTCTGATTTTATGGGTAAGGAATTTAGTCCCTTGTCAGGCAGTAAGAAACCAGGGCTACACCGTTTCATAAGGAAGACGGACATCAGTATAAATTTGAAGGCGGTTAGGGGTCAGTGGCAGGCTTGTAAATGCGGTCCTTTAGAAGCAGAAGGGTCTTTTCGATCAGGGGGCTTTTATATCAACCGTTCCAGGCTTCAGGTAGATCATGGTTTTTTAAAAGTGAAAGGTTATATCAAACATGGAAAGGAGCCTGACATATCCTTTTCCAGTTATATTAAGACAACCAGGCAGCCTGTGAAGGATCTCGTTCAAGGCCTTGGTTTTGAGGATACTCTCATAGAGGGTCTTGTGACCCTGGAGGCAGTGATTCACGCAAAAGGCAAAGAAAAAACGGATCTGATTTCAGAATTGACAGGCAATATGAATATCCTTTTGGAAGAGGGTATTGTAAAAAAATCCCGTGCCATATTTCAGGTTTTGGATTTTCTGAGCCTCCAGAAAATATTCAAGCGGAAGCCGCCGGATCTTTCAAAAGAAGGGTTCTATTTCGAAAGCATCGGAGGGCATGTTGTTATCGGCAAGGGCGTCCTTGAGACAGAAAACCTCACAATGAAAAGCCCGATTTTTAATGCAGTAGCCAAAGGCACAGGGGATTTGACAAAAAAACAGTTGGATATTGACCTTGGGGTTCAGCCCCTGGGGACCATTGACTGGATAGTAAGCAAGGTTCCAATAGCCGGCTACATCCTCACGGGAAAGGAAAAATCATTGCTTATTTATTACTTTAAGGTGCAAGGGTCCTGGTTTGAACCAGAGGTGCAACACATCCCTTTGAAAAACATAGGTGGCACTACGATTGGTTTTTTCAAACGTTTATTTCTTACACCTGGGCGTCTTTTCAAAAACCTGGGCGATGCAGTAAAAGGATTTGATAATGGGACTGTTCCTTTGACCGGAGAGAAATTGCCTCATGGTCCTTAGGTCGGCTGATAGATTACGTTTCTTCTAAAAGATCCCGGAGGGCCGGCTTCAGATAAATATTACTAAGATCAAAACGCCTTAGGGCCTGGGTGAGCGTTTGCACTTTTTCCCCAACAGTGGCTTTTGTGTTGACAATGATAACCTGTTTGTCCCTTATCCGACAAAGACCTCCTGAAGGGAAAGCTGTCTCACTTTCTATATACTCGTACCGGATCTGTATCCCAAGGGTGTGAGCCAGCGCCTCGAGATGACCCAGAACTACTGTTTCATCCAAGCCGGGTTCCTTACCCTAACGTTGCAGACCTGAAACGTTAAGGTTTACTCCGTTTATTAAGGAAGTTAACTCAACCTCTTCATGTCCTCAACCAATTGCCGCACAGCATCTGCGGAATGGTCAAGGGCCACCTTCTCGTCATCCGTGAGCCGGATCTCAATGATTTCTTCAACACCGTTTTCACCGAGCTTCACCGGTACACCAATAAAGAGATTGTGGATGCCGTACTGCCCATCTAAGCAGACGGCGCAGGGAAGAATTTTTTTCTTGTCCTTCAAAATTGCCTCGGCCATCTCAACGGCGGCAGATGCAGGCGCGTAGTAGGCGCTGCCCGTTTTGAGAAGACCAACGATTTCTGCACCGCCGTTTCTTGTCCTATCTACAAGCGCTTGGATTCTCTCGGGGGTCATCAATTCAGTGATGGGGATCCCTGCCACCGTGGAGTATCGGGGAAGTGGAACCATGGTATCACCATGGCCCCCAAGCACAAAGGCGTGGGTATTTTCCACCGATACATTGAGTTCCATGGCGATGAAGGCACGAAAGCGAGCAGAATCAAGAACGCCGGCCATCCCAATGACCCTGTTTTTAGGAAATCCGCTGGTTTCATATGCCACGTGGCACATGGCGTCTAAAGGATTGCTTACAATTATCAGGATTGCATCGGGAGCAACCGCTGCTATTTCCTTTGTGACAGAGCTCATAATACCCATATTGGTGGACAGAAGATCATCTCGACTCATACCAGGTTTTCTGGGAATCCCGGCCGTGATGATAACAATGTCCGAATCTTTTGCTTCACTATAACTGCCAGTAATCCCTGTGAGCTTTGCATCATGCTTTTCAATTGGCGCTGCCTCGGCAAGGTCGAGGGCCTTTCCGGCTGGAACGCCTTCAATGATATCAAGCAAGACCACATCAGCCAGCTCTTTTTCCGCAAGGCGCATGGCAACAGTGGCTCCCACGTTACCAGCACCTACAACCGTCGCTTTTTTTCTCATTTTTATTCTCCTTTCCTTGTGGGAAGATAATGTTATAAGTTGTGAGGCTTTTTGACGGCATTGAACTACCGCCGGCCTTTGCTAAATGAATTTGCCTTTAGTATAAAGAAGAAGCCCCTTTGGGTCAAGGAAACCGATTCAGTGGATCTCCCTTTGAACGCGTCTTTTCGGTGAATATTTTTACACAGGCTTCCCACAAAAAGGACAGAAACGGAATGTTGGTTTCAAAGGCTTACCGCAATTGGGGCAGGCCTGACCAGCCTTTTCCCAGGTCTCAGTCCATATCCCTCCTGATTCAGCAGATACACTCCCGCATCTCTGGCATTGCACAAAAGGAACTCCTTTTTTAACTCGAAAGATGGGCAGAAAAAAGGCAGAGAAGTAGTGATCAACCCTCTTTAGATGTGCCTGGTAAAGGCCACAGGTGGGACACATTCTTGGCTGGTTATCAAGATTTACGGTTTTTGGCTGTACTCCGGCGATGACAAAAAACATGGTATTTTTAAATTATTCTTTTTGTGTATTTTGCATGCCCCGTAGCTCCGGAAGATGGTACTGGGGTGCCTTTTTGCGGCTGTATCGAAATTAATTTTAATCAAAATCGTTTTACAAAGAAACTGTTTTTTCGTTTTTTTACATCAATTTATCCACAAGTTTTTCAAAAGACAAAAAACCTTAAGGCGCGCATAGCTTATGCTGACAGATATCAGAATATGAAAAAAAAGCAAATTTGCATTCCACATCATGTCCTGATATATAGGGTATTCCTGTGATATTTGGCCGGGATTGACATGGAAGCTATCAAAGAATATTTTATCTGCTAACTAGCCGTCTATATAAAGCAAGATCGTGAATTTTGAACTGAGTTTTGTGAATAGGAAACAATTACCAGCGCTTAATCCCGCCACGGCGGGACTGGATGTTGGTCTCTGGATACTTGTTGTAGCTAAGCGGAAATCCCGTCTTTAGCGGGAATGGAATAAGGAATGTTTTTTCTTTATCCAGCATCGAGCATCCAGCAACCAGTATCTCTATGCTTTAAGAAATATATTTGATAAATGTACACAAACTCGTCGGTTTGAGGCGAAGCTTCGCTAGGATAAACTGGAAATCCTTTGGAGTAGAGAAATGAGAAAAACAGGTATTGTAAAGGATAATAGATACATGAATCACCAGGCAGGGCCTTTTCACCCTGAAAGCCCCCAGCGACTGGAAGTAATTTATGCCATGCTTGAAGAACCTGACATGGCTGGACGCTTTAAAGAAGTCCCGGTAAGACAGGCTGAAAGGGAAGAGCTCTTATTGGTTCATTCTCCGGAATACATTGACAGGGTTGCGGCTACAGAAGGTAAGGCCTTCAGTTCCCTGGACCCTGATACTGCCACTTCCCCACGATCCTATGAAGCGGCTCTCCTGGCCTCGGGGGGGATGTGCCAGGCAATCTCAATGGTCATATCCGGAGAACTGGATAATGGCTTTGCCCTGGTGAGGCCACCGGGTCATCATGCCGAGAGAGGCTGTGCCAGGGGTTTTTGCATCTTCAACAATGTTGCCATCGGGGCAAGATATGCCCAGGAATTTCACAATGTCAAACGTATCCTTGTGGTTGACTGGGACCTGCATCATGGAAATGGCACGCAGCATTCCTTTGAAGATGACCCATCCATCCTTTATTTTTCAACACATCAATATCCTTACTACCCTGGTACCGGTGCTTTTGAACAGGCTGGAAGGGGGCAAGGCGAGGGGTTTACTGTAAATGTGCCCTTATCTATTGGCCACGGCGATGGAGAGTACGTGGGTATTTTTGAAACAATACTGAAACCAATAGCGCTTGAATTTGATCCGGAGTTGATTTTGGTATCGGCCGGATTTGATATTCACAAAGACGATCCCCTGGGCGGCATGTACGTAACCACAAATGGATTTTCAGGATTAACCCGATCCGTATTAGATATTGGAAAGGCGTGCTGCGATGGAAAGGTAGTGATCACACTTGAGGGAGGCTACAACCTGGAAGGCCTGAGAACTTCGGTTAAGGCTGTTTTAAAGGAATTGGCAGGTTTCACCGAAACTGATATTAGTGCTATTGTATCTAAAGCAGACCAGGAGATGCTTAGCAACGCGGCAAAACAGGTTTTTCGAATTCATGGCCGGTTTTGGAAGAATTTGAATGCCCGATGAAAGGGAAACCCGAAAGACCTGAGATCACAATAAGGGCAGCCAAAGGCTCGGATGTGGAATTTATTCATAATCTGAGCAAAAAGGCCTTTTCCCAGTATGGTCCTTACGAAGACATGCTGGAACGCTGGTTTCAGTCAGGCACCACCGAAACCATTTTGGCCTTGATGGAAAAACGACCTGTGGGATTCGCCATGCTCGGTCAACATCAGAGCGAGTGGGAATCTCGTCAGATCGCTGAACTATTGGCCATTGCTGTAGAACCTGCAAAACAGAAAAAGGGTATTGGTGCTTCTCTCATACGGGAGGTAGTAAGGAAGGCCAGGGAACTTAGAATTGAAACAGTGGTTCTGTATACAGCTTTAGAAAATGTGGCCGCGCAAAGGCTTTTCAAAAAACATGGGTTCACTCCATCCAAAATCAAGAAAAGCTTTTACCCCAGAGGCCAGGACGCACTTTTGATGTATAACCACATAGAATCACGAAGCGATTTTATGATTTGAAGCAGCTATTTCGATATATAAAGAGAAAAAAATGATACTTGAGAGACCGCTGGTATTAGCGACCAGAAATGAAGGGAAAATTTCCGAATTCAAGGATCTGATTGCTGATTGTGGTATTGAAATAAAGAGCTTGAAGGATTTTGGGCCCATTCCTTTGGTTGAGGAGAATGGAGCAACTTTTGAGGATAACGCCTATAAAAAGGCGGCCTTTACGGCGCAAGTGCTTGGTGTGCCAGCGCTTGCGGACGATTCCGGTCTGATGGTAGGGGCCTTGGGCGGGATGCCGGGGGTCAAATCAGCTCGTTATGCCGGGGAGGATGCCACCGATAAAGAAAATAACCTTAAACTGCTCAAGGCTATGAAGGATGTGGAAGAGCGAGACGCTTCTTTTATGTGCATTATAGCAATCGCTGTGCCAGCGGGACCCGCTCTTATCTACGAAGGAAGGTGTGATGGCCATATTACTCAGGAGCCGATTGGTAAAAATGGTTTCGGATATGATCCCCTGTTTTATTTCCCTCCCCTGAAAAAAACTTTTGCACAGATGAAATCGGAGGAAAAAAACCGTGTGAGCCACCGGGGTAAGGCAATGGCAGAACTCAGATCTGAATTTGATAAGGTCTTGATATGGCTGAGACAACGGCTGGCAGAGGAACCTTACTAATTACACTTGTAACCTTTCCTTTTATCCTGTCTCTATATAAATTGACAATCGGATTTTTGTACATATTGTATATGTAATGCATAAAGGAAACAAACCTATGAGGAGGCAGAAATGTTTGAGATAACGGAAAAGGCAAGCGATAAGTTAAAAGAACTTTTAAAAGACAAGGAAGAGGTGCCGGGCATCCGGATAGTCCTTTCCCAGGGAGGCTGATCCGGGCCCTCGCTGGGCATGGCTCTGGATGAGCCAGGGGATAAAGATGAAGTATTTGATGACAGGGAGCTTACTTATATCATCGAAAAGGAGTTGTATGAAAAAGTAAGGCCTATCAAGGTGGATTATGTTGATTCATACATGGGCGCTGGATTTGATATTTCCTCCAGCCTGAACATGGGCTCCGCGTGCGGAAGTTCCTGTAGTTGTTAATCACAAAAAACTTTTGGCCACTATTCTCAAAATGATGCCGGATTTGCGGTCGGGCAGAGAATAGTGGCTTTTTTTTGGTTTCCTCTTCACAACTATGTTAAAAAGCGCCCAATTGACAAGAAACCATCTTGATTTTCAGGGCCTCACAGGCTGAGGAAACATCCATTTTGGCTATCCCAAGCCTTTTCGCTATATCCCAGGCGGCTGTGCATGAAAGCCGCCCCTCTACAAGGGATTCCTTTATGGCCCCTTCCAGTGCCTCTGCTACGGCTTCCGCCGGTTTGACAACCTTCTTTTCCGGTCGATATCCGTAGAGCCCTAACTGGCATTTGACAATTCGCAGCTCAAGAAGATCTATTCCAACACCAATCTCCTCAGGCGGTACGCCCAGATCGACTGCAATTTTATGGGCTGCCGCGCATGATATCGCCCCATCTGAAGCCCTCTGTTTTACAGCCTCGGTAATCTCCGGTTTCACGTTACGTTCGGCTGAGTGCTTTTTGGCATAATGTCCCGCGTCTTCATGTGTCATGGCATTTATCCTTTCTGTATCAGAATCCTTTACACATCCCCGGAATTGAAGTATCAATTTAGCATGGGCAAAAAAGGAGATCAACCATGATCAAAGAAAATGTGAGTAAGATTTTAAAGGAACTGCCGGAGGGCGTGAGCCTTGTGGGAGCAGCCAAGACGAGAACTCCCCAGGAGATCCTGGAAGCCGTTGAGGCCGGGTTGGAGATTATAGGGGAGAATTACGTTCAGGAGGCTGAAAGAGCTTTTCAGGTCGTTGGTGGAAAAGTGAAATGGCACATGATTGGGCATCTTCAAAGCAATAAGGCCAAGAAGGCGGTTAGGGTTTTTGATATGATCGAGACCGTGGATTCCATAAAACTTGCAAGGGCCATTGACAGTGCCTGCGGAAACATTGACAAAGTTATGCCGATTCTTATGGAGATTAACAGCGGTGAAGAATCTCAGAAAGCTGGTGTGATGCCAGAAGATGCCATTTCTCTGGCCAGGGATATGTCGGAGCTGAATAATATCAAGCTTATGGGCCTCATGACTATGGGGCCCTTCGCCGGTGACCCGGAAGATTCCAGGCCCTACTTTCAGAAGACTAAAAAACTCTTTGAAGAGATCAGGGAGATGGGTCTGCCCGGCGTTGAGATGAAGTATCTATCTATGGGCATGTCTAATGCTTATAAAGTGGCTCTTGAAGAAGGCGCCAATGTTGTAAGGATTGGGACAAAGTTGTTTGGGGAACGAGAATCAGTGTGAGTTATGTTGCCAAAGAAATAAAACGCCTCACTGGAAAAGCGATCCATACCAAGGATATGATCAGGGATGGGGATCACGTGATGGTGGCTGTGTCCGGTGGCAAGGATAGTCTTGCGCTTTTGTGGCTCTTGAAGGAACGGATTAAACGCGTACCCATTGATTACAGGATTACAGCCGTACATGTGGATCCAGGGTTTGGCGCCAATTCGGCTGATCAGATGACATCATTCTTTTTAGCGCATGGCTTTGAGTTCAGAGTCATTGAAAGCGATATTGGCCCAAAAGCCCATGGGCCACAAAACCGTGAAAACCCTTGCTTTCTCTGCTCCCGTTTGAGGAGAAAGCTGTTATTTCAAACGGCTGAAGAGGTTGGATGCAACCGGATGGCCTTTGGGCACCACAAGGATGATCTGATCGAAACTTTTTTTTTAAACGTTTTTTATGGGGCCTCTATCAGCACCATGGTGCCGGTCCAGGGTCTTTTTGGGGGGAAATTAACCGTAATCAGGCCTTTTTATCTGGTTGATGAGGATCTCATACGTCGTTACGCGCAGTTAATGGATTGGCCTGAGATCAGTTTGGATTGCCCAACTGCTGGTTCTTCAAAAAGAGAGGAGATCAAAAATATGCTCAAGGCTTTTTACAGGTCTAACAGAAAGATAAAGGGAAATATCTTCCATGCATTGCAAAACGTGAATGCCGAATATTTGTTATGAAACTGTGATCCGTGAGAAGCAATTTATCGACAGGCGGAAAGCAGGTCTTTTTATTCCCTCCCCGGTTACCCACATCGCCCATCGAGCAGGCTTTTCAATTGAAGTGACACATTATATTTTGAATGAGGCTTTGCTGCCCTCGGAGCGGTCTTCCGGTCAAGCTTACGAGCCATGCGCATGACCGGGTTCGGATGGGCAAACATTACCGTGTAAGTATTCAGCAAGTACTCGGTACCGGGGTAATGGTTAATGGTTTCCTCCAGAAACGATTTAAACAAATCCTGGCCTACAATCTTTCGCAAAGATTTGAGGTAGGCAAGGATTTCTCGGGAAACAAACTCCTTTACCCGCGTTTTCCTGCGCGAACGGAAACTCATTTCGAAATCAAAATACAAAAAGCCATCGTCAATGATCATAATATGTTTCATATCGCCGTTTTCATGGATTAAACCGGGTTCTCGCCGGGTAACAGCTATCTCGTGACGTCGGTGCCATTCCTTGAGAAAACGGCGGTATGTAGCCATTCGGTCATCCAGGGGAACAGACTCATCGCCAAAATAGTCTTTAAATTTTAAGGCGGGAAGATATTCAAAAAGCAAATATCCTCCTTCAGGCAAACCACTGACCTCGACATCATCATAGGTCTTGAAGACCCGAAAGCCCGCATCGCGCCAAATATCCAGGCATTTTCTCTCGTTGGCCAGTCGCGCCTGCGGCATAAAGGAGGTTTGCCCCTGAAAATAATTGCTAATGGTGCCCGTAACATAGCGCAGGGTACTGCGAGAGCCATAATATACCTTCAAAACCGCAAAACCGTCACGGAATGGAACCCTGTATAGATAGTTGCCGTTTTTTAATAAAAGATATTGCTCTAAATTATGGAATTTTAATTTTTCTTTGGCCATAAACGTCTCGGAAATTCTGCAACAAGTTCTCTCTGGAAATCATATGATGAGCCATTCCAAAAACATTATTAAAGGGCACACATAGCAGGTCAAGCCAAAAAAGACGACCAAAAAAGGCATTATTTATGAACACCTTCCCCACCGGTGCGGCACAGACGGTCCTTAAGCAAACGAGCTACAGGGTATTTCGAGTGGCGTTTCTGGTGGCGTGGAAGTCGTCGATCCAGGGCATATAATAATTTAGTCAACGGATTGGGATGGCGGAAAAAATAGTAGAACGGGTAGGACAGGTATTCCCGGTATGGATACTCCCGGACCAGGACGTCCAGGAACTCATTAAATTCTCCGGGAAAAATTACCTTGTACAGGGAGCGCACATAGCCTGCAATTTCCCGGCCTATAAGAGACGGGAGGCTGTGCATCGGTGTATACACTGTCTCAAAATCAAAAAAAATCAGCCTTCCGTCATTGTTCATATAGACGTGTTTGAAGGAGGGGTACTCCTGGATTAAGAGGCGGTTTTTACTTTTCATGGCCAGATGGTGTCTCCTGCCCCATTCGGGCATGAAGCGTTTTAACGTGGCAATCTTATCGTCTTTGCCGATGTGTGGGTCAGCAAAATAGGAAAGCAGGGTCCGGCCATTAATGTATTCGAATACAAGATGTGGCGGGGTGATCACCATAGGCGGAAAATCTTTGGGCTCTTGAAAGACGTCAAATCCGTGCCGCCGCCAGGTGTGAAGAACTTCTTTCTCTGTGTTAAAGCGTGTTAGGGGTCGTGAAGAGGATTTACCAGTCAGGTAGTTTCCGGGAATGGTAAGTATCTCCCCCCATTTACTCCGTTTTCGGCCGTAACATTTGACAATGTATTTTTTCTTATTGACAGCCTCAATCAGGAAAACGCCATGATGCCCGTCGCCGCGTCTGCTCCAATCAAGGCACGTTGCCTTCAATGCCCCGGGAAAATCAGGTATTCTGTTTTTCCCTTTGGTCGGCTTTTTAGTGGTTTCACTCAAGTCACATACTCTGGCTACCCATTTAATACTGCTCTTTTTTCTTTTTCATTGTGAAGCCTGCTTGTGTAAGATTTTTGTTCAGTTTTTCATGCGCATCGAAGAAGTTCTTGAGTTCCTGGTAATTCGTAGCAATTTCTCCACAGTTGGGACAGGCCAATATACGGGGTTCGGCATTTTCAGAGGTTGAAAATGACTTTGATACATGCTCAGTGTTTATCGTTAATATTGCACCACATTTATCGTGCCTAAGTACAAACCATTGCCCATCGTTTTGTTCTTTTTCCATTGCTGTTCCCCTTTCTATATGATTTTGGGTTTAGGCTCTCTTTTCTCTATGTATGGTGAAATCTTCTCTTTTAAGATCTTTATGAAGTTTTTCCTGTGCCTCCAAGAAATCCTTCAGATGCAGGTACTCGGTAGCAACAGCTCCGCAGTTGGGGCACGTGAGGAGACGAGGCCCTCCGTCTGCAAAAGATGAGGATGATCTTGAAACACTTTCGGTGTTTATTGTTATAACGGAGCCGCATTTTTCGTGTCGAATTACAAACCATTGGCCTTCATTTTGTTTTTCTTCCATTATCGGCGCCCTTTCTGGAAAAGGTTGAAGGATACTTCATCAGAGTATTTTCGTGCTTGTTGAAAAAAATTTCTCCGTAGACAGAATTTAACTCTCTCACTTGCCAAAATCAACCTAAAATTTAATAATATACCCTGATGTTGAGTTGGAATATATTTTCCGGGGAGAATTGATACACTCGGGAAGCACATTGAACACGATTTGGTTGATTTTCAGGAATCTTTTTCCGGTAATGCATCATTTGCCTGGTATCTGGCTCAGAAACGCTAGCCAGACGGATTTATATGTCCTCGACGTGGCTCCAGGAACATGGTCCCTGTCGAAAAGACGTCTTTTTAGGCCTGCGTTAGTGCCGAAACTGTTACATATAGAAAACTGGTAGACCCCAATAATAAACCAAACAAGGTTTAGGAACTAAGTAGATAGGCATATCCCGGTATTGAAAAAAAGCGTCTGGATCAGCTACCCGTTTCTGCCATAAATTTGATAACGATCATCGTTTTCACGAATTAACGGTGCAACCAGCTTGAAGAGATAGTGCAGCCAGGCGAAAAGGCGATTCCCGGACGCCCTTCTCTATGATTTCAACCTATATGGACAGATTTTTATCATTATTTTGATTGTCCTGATATCCAAAAACACAAGCTTTGTAATTTTGCTAACGATGGAGATACAGATACAAGCAGGGATAATTGCGGATCGTCAGACATATCACAGGTTTTTGAGTTGGATGATATCCTGGTAGTTTAAAAAGCTATCTGAAACTCCCACCGTGACGCTCTCCGTTTTCCGCGATTTTCATAAATGTGCATGTTAGTTATTTTCTTCTTGACATTTGGGTTTAAACTAAAGTATATTTTAGCCTGCAAACTGGCAGGCTAAAAATAAAGGTTACTATGAAACAAGATCCAATACTTAAAGAAAATGCTCTTTTACGGGATTCGGAAGCTTCTCGACCCTGGATTAAGGCGGGATTTCGAATCGGGGATAAAGGCTCGCACACCAGCAGAACCATCATGTTCAAAGAACTGGATTTATTGTTTGAAGACCAGGAGCAAGGTGCCCCGCGTAAAGCCTATGTATCTGCCATCATTGACCAAAATTGTCTCGGCAAGCAGACCTTTTCAACGCGCAAGCTCACCTGTCAACGCCTGAGCGAGCTTTATGGACTCGATCCGTCTATCCCGCTTTTCCGTATTTTGCGCTATCTTTGGCAGATTGATGAAACCGGTCGCCCTCTGCTTGCTTTATTAACCGCTTTAGCGAGAGACCCCCTTTTAAGGGTTACCTCGCCCCCGATTCTTCAGATGAATACCGGTGAAGAGCTCATGCGCCAGAAATTAACGGATGCGCTTCGTCAGAGTGTACAGAACAGGTTAAATAACGGTACGCTTGATACGGTCGTGCGCAATACGTCATCCTCCTGGACACAGTCTGGGCACCTGACAGGACGTGTGCGGAAATATAGGCAGAAGGTAACCCCGACACCTATTGTCACAGCTTACGCCCTTGTTTTGGGTTACATCCTTGGGGCTCGTGGCAGCGGCTTATTCAATACGCTTTGGGCAAAAGTGCTCGATACACCCCATGAAGAACTGGTCTCCCTGGCTACTGATGCCAAACGCTTAGGTTTTTTGGACTTAAGCCAGGCAGGTGGGGTTGTTGAGGTTTCATTTACCCGCCTGTTTACGGAAGATGAAAGGCATTTGATACATGGGACGGATTGAAGAACTGGCAACTCGCTATCGTAATCATATTTCTGCGCCATGGCAGCGCAACCTGGCCGGAGACCAAAAAACCATCTTTGTGGTCTATCCCAAAGAGGACGAACGCAAATTGCGTGCTCGGTTTGAGCTTTTTGAAATGGCAACCACCGGCGCCGAGCATAAATGGAAGTCTTTCAATTTTACGAAAACCTTCGCCACCTGGATGGCCAACACAGAATATAGAGACCTATATTTCGAATCTCCGGAAGACCTGACAATGAAACTTCAAAGCGGCTTTTTACAGTATGCAGCGCAAGAACTCCGAAATGTATTAACACACTCAGATGTGGACGCAAAAACCGTGGTGGCCGTGTATGGAGTGGCGAGTTTATACGGTTTCACCAAGGTATCTTTAATCCTGAAGGAAGTCATATATGACATTCGGGGCCGTTTGCTGCTCTTTTTTCCGGGTGAGTTTGACAATAATAATTATAGGCTCCTCGATGCGCGGGACGGCTGGAATTATTTGGCCGTTCCCATAACCTTACATAATGGGGTGAGCGACTCATGAAAAACCGTGAAATATTTCAGCGAGACCCTGCTATCGCAAAGCTGCTCAATGACGGTGTGGCCGCTGTAACGGAATCGACAACCAAGAAAGAAATTGAAACCCTGCGTTATGAACTGGAGCACTTTGTCTGTGAAGGCCAGTACAAGGGTGGTCTTACCCGAATCCTTGAATCGTATTTAGGTAATGCCGATTCAACGGTTCAGCCTGCCGCATGGGTAAGCGGTTTTTTTGGAAGCGGCAAATCTCACCTTCTCAAAATGTTCAGACATTTGTGGGTGGATAGCCAGTTTGAATCTGACGGAGCAACCACAAGGGGGCTTACACAGTTGCCGGACGAGGTTAGTGATCTTTTAAAGGAACTGGATACATTGGGGAAACGATGCGGGGGGCTCCATGCAGCATCGGGAACCTTGCCTTCCGGAGGTGGTGAAAGCGTTGGTCTTGCTGTCTTGAGTATCATTTTACGCTCCAAAGGCCTTCCAAGCTCCCTGCCCCAGGCGCAGTTCTGTATCTGGCTTCAGAAAAACAATATATATAAAAAGGTCAAGTCCTCGGTTGAATCCGCGGGAAAAGATTTTCAAAGCGAACTGCATGACCTCTATGTCAGCCC
>Ga0180009_10001248_pt1 | contig 31598 bp, 25 predicted proteins | sample OS_PC_MetaG_FD_123537 | JGI IMG/M metagenome (GOLD analysis project Ga0180009, IMG submission 123537) | Groundwater microbial communities from the Aspo Hard Rock Laboratory (HRL) deep subsurface site, Sweden - OS_PC_MetaG | ecosystem: Environmental > Aquatic > Deep subsurface > Groundwater...
CAATTTTAGGATGATTTAACAGAATTTTGGCAATCGCTTTTAATTCCGATTTTGAGTATGTTTTACCGCTAGGATTAGAGGGACTGTTTAGAAAAAATAAACGTGTTTTATTAGAAATAGCGTTTTCGAGTTGCTCCGGAGTAATTTTATACTCTTGTTCAATGGTGGTATTGAGAAAAACAGGATGTGCATTAGTAATCTTGACCATGTCAGGATAACTTGTCCAATAAGGAGAAGGGATAATGGCTTCATCGCTGGGATTGAGTAAGGCCATACAAAGGTTAAATAGGGAATGTTTTGCACCACATGAAACGAGAATTTGGTTGGATTCATATTGAAGTTTATTATCTTTAAAAAATTTTTCAGCAATAGCGTATTTTAACGAAGGGATGCCATCAACGGGGGTGTACTTTGTTTTTCCTTCTTTGATTGCTTTATAAGCCGCCTCTTTAATGTATTCAGGCGTCTCAAAATCTGGTTCACCGATAGTCAAATTAATAATATCTTTCCCCAGAGACTTTAGCTCCGTTATTTGGGTATTCAGTGAAAGTATGGGTGAAACATGTATTCTGTTGGCAGAAAAAGAGGGGGTAATGGTCATAATTTTGATCCTTAAGCGTCTATTCAGGATTTTCCATATTGAGTTCTTCGGATTTAGCATCATAAGCGAATAGCTCAGCATAACGGCCCCATTCAATAATGGCTTTTAATACTCGCTCTGCATCATCATCGCTTAAATAATCTTCAAGGTCTCCTAAGAATACTTTTTTAGGAGCGCGATGATTGGGATCAGCATTTAATACATGATAGATATGTTTTACCAAAGGAACATACATTAACAGGTGAGCAGCAAATATTTTTTTACGATCTAGAATATCTGCTTCAGCAAACTGTTTACCCGCCTCAGTTAATTTAATATCCCCATCGGCTTGTTTCGCGAAATGTAAAATGTCTAAGACTTCTGTTAATGATAGAAGATCATCTATGTCGAGAGAAAGTTCATCGGCAATGTGAGGAAGATCCAATGCTTTATCAGTTTCTTCATCAGCGATCATTTCAATTAAACCGGCGAGTTTTGAAACACCCGCATCGGGGAATCGATAGCCTAAATCGATGACTTTAATGGCTTCTTTTCCTGCTGTACCTTTTGATGATTTCGTCATTAGGGTATAAACACGATCAACAAGTTTTCTAAATTCTGTGGTCGTTTCATCGCGAGGATGCGGTAGATCAACTTTTAAAATGCCTAAAACATTTCCTGGATTGCAATCAAAAATGACAACCCTATCTGCTAAGAATATCGCTTCTTCAATATTATGAGTGACTAATAATATCGCGTTATTACTATTTTCTTCATTAGTCCATAAATCGATTAAGTCGCTACGTAAGTTGTCGGCTGTTAACACATCGAGCGCAGAGAAAGGTTCATCCATCAAGAGCAAGTCGGGATTAACAACAAGGGCTCGGGCAATACCAACACGTTGATGCATACCACCAGAAAGTTCTTTTGGAAACGCAGATTCAAAACCATCAAGACCAATGATATCGATTGCCTTTAGTGCGCGTTGACGTCTTTCTTTTCTGGAAACCCCTAATGCTTCCAACCCGAGTTCAACATTTTGTAAAACCGTTAACCATGGCATTAAAGCAAAATGTTGAAAAACCATAGCAATGCCTTCTTCAGGGCCTGTTACGGTGTTTCCTTTATAGAGTACTTTTCCTCGACTTGGTTCAAGAAGCCCAGCAATAATTCTAAGGAGCGTTGATTTGCCAGAGCCAGAACGACCCAATAGCGCAACGATTTCCCCTTCATGAATCGTGAAATTGACGTTTTCAAGGACGAGAAGATCCTGCGTTTCTTTTTCGAAAACTTTGCAGATATTACGAACTTCGACAATAGGTTTTTTGATTATATTCATAATTCACCTTACTCAATTTGAAAACGTTTTTCAGCCATATTATAGAGTGGTTGCCACACTAATCGGTTGAAGATTAGAACATATAAGCACATCACGCTAATACCTAATGCAATTCTTGGGAAATCACCTGCATTCGTTACCTGGGTAATATAAGCGCCTAAACCTGAAGCGATTAATTTAGTGTGTCCCCAGTTAACAAATTCGGCAACAATACTCGCGTTCCATGCGCCACCTGCGGCAGTAATAGCTCCCGTAATAAAATAGGGGAAAATGCCCGGCAAAATAAATCTGCGCCACCACAACCACCCTTTGACTTCAAAGTTTTTGGTAACATTCACTAAGTCTTTTGGTAACGCAGAAGCGCCCGCAATCACATTAAATAAAATATACCACTGTGTTCCTAGTATCATTAAAGGCGTTGTCCAGATATTAATGTTAAGTTGATATTTCACGATAACGAACACGACAGCAGGAAATAATAAATTAGCAGGGAAAGCCGCTAAAAATTGTGCGATAGGCTGAACAATATGCGTAACATGGGGACGTAAACCAATCCAAACGCCAATCGGAACCCAAACAAGTGAACATATAATAATTAAAATAATAATACGAATACTCGTGTAAAGACCTAGTAGTAAAACATGTAAAAGTTCATGTTGTGAAATGGACTGTGAAATAAATTTTAATAAAAATGCTATGGTTGCCAATCCAATTATTGAAATGGTTGTATACCAGAGATAAATAAAAATAGTTGTAGAGCGAGATTTTTTTAATGTAGAACGATCTACCGATTTTGATTGACGAAAGAAACGAAAGTTAACAATCTCATTAAGAAAAATTTCGATATATTCTCCAATAATAAATAACAAACGTGTACGTTTTAATAAATTTGATAAAAATGGTTTTGATCGACGTACTGTTTCAGAAGTTTCAGCTTTAAATTTTTCACTCCAAGTGATTAAAGGTCTAAAAAGTATTTGATCGTATAATAAGATGATAATCAACATAGCAACGACTGCGTAAAGAATGGCATGCGTGTTCATGTTTTCGATCGCCACTGCAATATAAGAGCCAATGCCTGGCAAGAGGACTTCTTGGCCATGCACAGTAATTGCTTCCGCAGCAACAACAAAAAACCAGCCAGCAGAAAGTGACATCATCATATTCCAAATTAAACTTGGCATTGCAAAGGGAACATCAATACGCCAAAAACGTTGCCATGCAGAAAGATGATACATGGCACTTGCTTCGCGTAAGTCATACGGAACTGTTTTTAAGCTTTGATAAAAACCTAAAAACATATTCCAAGCTTGAGAAGTAAAAATAGCAAAAATAGCGGCGCACTCAGGTCCTAACATGCTATTGGGAAATAGTAAAATAAATCCAACAACAGAAATGGATTGAAAACCTAAAATAGGAACGGATTGCAAAATGTCAACTAAAGGAATTAATATGCGTTCTGCATGTTTATTTCTTGCAGCAAGGTAACCAAAAATAAAAGTAAAAAGTAGCGAACAAAGTAATGCAATTGCCATGCGTAAAATTGTTCTTAACGCATAACGAGGCAGTGAGCTAATGGAAAGCGAAATCGCTTGTTGATGACCAATACTATAAGGCGTCGCCATTTGCATTGCGCCCCAAGCTAATACAGCAAAAAATGAAAAAATTAATAGGAGGGCGACAATATCCCAGACATTGGGTTGCCAAGCGGTAAACTGATTGTTACGCCAAATGCGCAATTTCATTGCCATTTGCCACCTCCAGAAAAAGAGCGCTCATTATAGGAGCGTAATAGATAAAAAGAAATGTAAAGTTATCTACAACTAGGTGGTTTAGTGGCAATGTACATGATTGTTTACGTCCAGTGTTATTCTTTTAAATTGGGTGGAGTGTAGTACAAAAAAACTATTTAACAAAATATTATCAAACTGTAGAGACGCGATTTATCGCGTCTCGGGGTTTACAATTCATTTTTAACTTTTTTGAAGCAATAGGTATCTCACTTTTCCCGCAGTTTTGTGTTTGACGATTTCAAAGGCATGAGGGATTTGTTGTTCAGAAAATTCGATTTCCGCTTCAAGATAAGCAAGCCCATTTTCTGTTAACAAATTATTTTTGATGATTAACTGAAGGTGGGGAATAATAAGCGCTTGATGAAATGGTGGATCGAGGAAAATAATATCAAAGGGGCGATGTTCTTTTGCTAAAAATTGAGAAGCATTGCTCCAATAAATTTCCATATTTTGACAATTCAACAAGGTTTGTGTTTTTTGAATTTGTTCAATTGATTTTTTATTGGAATCAACAAAAACGACTTCTTTTGCGCCTCTGGAAAGGGCTTCGAATCCTAGTGCGCCGCTCCCAGCAAAAAGGTCAAGACATCGTGCATGAACAACATAAGTTGAAAGCCAATTAAAAAGTGTTTCGCGTACTCGGTCAGGGGAGGGGCGTAACCCTTCAATGGAAGGGAAGTCAATTTTTCGACTTCGCCATTTTCCTCCAATGATCCTAACAGAATTTTTTAATATTTTTTGCATTAGAAGTTAAACCTTATTGAGAAGTTTGAGTGTATACCCATTCCATTTCAAGATGCGAACTTTATCATCCCAGCTTGACGGAATCTTTAAACGTTCTTCACTAAAAAAATCCTCAAAATAGAATAACTATTCCTGCGGTTTTTTTAGTTCAGAACGTTTAAATCTTCTCGCCAATCTGGGCGCTAAAGACTATAAATGTTGTCCCTTATAATTTTATCTCTAATTCGCATTTTGAAGTGAAATGGGTATAATACCCACTTTTCAACGTTCGTCTAAAATATTTTCTAGGAGTTCAAATGAGCATTCATTCCGTTATCGTGGAAGGTTCAGAAATTATTCGTCAAAAGGCCCCTGATTTTGTCCCCAAAGTGGGATTAATTCTTGGATCTGGTCTCGGAGGAATTACCGATAGTATGAAAAACAAAGTCGTGATTCCCTATCAGGATTTACCCGGGTTTCCAGTGAGTGCTGTAATGGGGCATGCAGGGAAATTGGTATTAGGAACATTAGGGGGAGTATCCGTTGTTTGTTTAAGTGGTAGAGTCCATTTGTATGAAGGAAAGTCTCCCGATGCAATTAAAATCATCATTCGTATGCTTAAGCATCTGGGTTGTTTAACCGTGATATTAACAAATGCTGCTGGCTCTTTAAGACCTGAAGTGACTCCGGGCAATGTTTCATTAATTTATGACCACCTTAATTTTATGTGGACGAATCCATTAATTGGACCAAACGACGATGAATTCGGCGATCGTTTTCCCTCTCTCGAGAATGCTTATGATGAAAATTTAAGAATAAAAATGAAAGCAGTTGCAAGAGAGCTCGATTACCCATTAACTGAAGGGGTCTATGCAGCTGTAATGGGCCCTTGTTTTGAAACCGCAGCAGAAATTCGAGCCTACAGAACATTGGGCGTCGATTTAGTAGGTATGTCCACGGTTCCTGAGGTTATCGTAGCAAGGCATTGTGGTCTCAAGGTTTTAGCGATCTCAGCAATTACGAATATGGCGACGGGGATATCAAAAGAGCCTGTTGCACACGATCAGGTACTAATTCAAGCAGATATTGCAGGGAAAAAACTGTGTCGATTAATCGAAATATTTCTAGAGAGGAACAAGCATGGGCTTTCTGAATGAAACCATTAAGAGTTTACTATCAAAAATCGAAGACAAATCGGAAATTAATTACAAATCGATGGCTAAGAATATTTTAGCTTCAATTGATTTAACAACATTATCAGGCAATGAGTCCATCGGAGATATTGCAGTACTTTGTCGTGATTCTGTGACGCCCTTTGGTCATGTTGCTGCAGTTTGTATTTATCCACAATTTCTTCAATATGCAAAAGCTGAACTTGCAGGAAAACCAGTTAAATTAGCGACAGTTGTTAATTTCCCAAGCGGGGAAGAGCCCATTGATACTGTTATTAGAGAGATTCAAAGGTCAATTGCAAATGGCGCAGATGAAATCGATGTGGTTTGGCCCTATAAAACTTTTTTAGCAGGGGATTCAAAAACCCCAGCCGATTTTATTAGACAATGTAAAGAAGCTTGTGGAAAACAAGTATTGTTAAAAGTTATTTTGGAAACGGGCGCGTTTCCGAATGCGGATAAAATTTATGAAGCAAGTTTATTACTTATTGATAATGGCGCAGACTTTTTAAAAACGTCGACAGGAAAAATTAAAGTGGGTGCAACAAAAGAAGCGGCGATCGCGATGATGGTTGCTATTTCTGAATCAGGTAAAAAAATTGGTTTTAAAGCATCGGGCGGTGTTAGAACCGTTGAACAAGCGGTTGATTACTTATTATTAACAGAAAATATTTTAGACAAAAGTTGGATCTCTCCAAATTTATTTAGAATTGGCGCAAGCTCATTATTAAATGACGTTATTAAGTATTTGAGTTAATATTTTTTTAAAGGGGAAAAGTAAAACACATGGCAAAATTACACTTCTATTATTCTGCGATGAATGCAGGAAAATCAACGATTCTTTTGCAATCCGCTTATAACTATAATGAAAGAGGCATGGATACCTTATTGTTTGCACCGAGAACAGCCGATCGTTATGGAGAAGGATTAATTGCTTCTCGTATTGGTTTACAGTCACATGCGATTTCGTTTGACGATGATTTTAATTTATTCGAATGCGTGGAGCAAAAATTAAAAGAGAATAGTAATATTCGTTGTGTTTTAGTCGATGAAATTCATTTTTTAAAAAAGCATCACATAGAAGAAATGTCGGATATCGCAATAAAATTGAATCTTCCAGTACTTGCCTATGGGCTACGTTCTGATTTTCGTGGAGAACCATTTGAAGCGAGTCAATATTTATTGGCGTGGGCAGAAGAGATTGTAGAGGTAAAAACAATTTGCCACTGTGGTCGTAAAGCCACAATGAATATGCGAATTGATAAAGAAGGGAATAAAGTGACTGAAGGGGCGCAACTTGAAGTGGGTGGTAATGACCGTTATGTCGCTGTTTGCCGCAGACACTTTCTTGAAGGAAAAGGATTTAAACTAGAAGATTAGCCGAATTAATTAGAATTGTAGAGACGCGATTTATCGCGTCTTAAGATGTAGCGGAAAATGTAGAGACGCGATTTATTGCGTCCAACGATCTAAGGAATATCAAGAAAAAGGATTAAGGACTACCGTAGGGGCACAGCGCGCTGCGCCCATTATTATTTTAAAATTTCAAACGAGGAAAAACCATGGAACATAAGAAAACAAGCGAATTCACACGCTGGTTAGTTGTGATGACGGCATCTTTATTATTTTTCTATAATTTTATTCAGTTGAATATGTTAAATTCAATTACACCGGAGTTAATGAAAGATTTTTCAATTGATGCGGCGCAATTTGGTACGCTTTCCGCAATCTATTTTTATGCAAATTTTCTTGTACTGTTTCCAGCAGGATTAATATTAGATCGTTTCTCCACTCGAAAAATTATTTTATTTGCAATGATTTTGCATACAATCAGTATGTTTGTTTTTGCGGGGGCTCATCATCTTTTTTATATAGGGCTAAGTCGTTTCTTCTCTGGTTTTGGTGGTGCCTTTGCATTTTTAGCTTGTATTCGTTTGGCAACACGTTGGTTCCCTCCTAAAAAAATGGCGTTTGTGACAGGATGTGTTGTTACCATGGCAATGATTGGTGGCGTGGTTGCTCAAACACCGATGGCAGTTTTAAGTGGTTATATTGGTTGGCGAAATGCGATGACAGTGATTGGACTTATCGGAATTGTGATTATGGTTTTAATGTATTTTGTATTAAGAGATCACCCGGTAGAGTATAAAGAAGAAAAACCAACAGAAGAGAATGACATTACAAAGTTAGGTTTTTGGAAAAGTGTTCGCATCGTTCTTTTAAATCCGTATAACTGGCTCGGTGGTTTGTATACTTCTTTAATGAATTTACCTATCTTTTTATTAGGGGCACTATGGGGCAGTATGTATTTGGTGCAAGCAGATCGCTTAACAGTTGTTCAAGCTTCCTACGTGATTGCAATGATTTTCTTAGGCACAATATTTGGTTCTCCATTAGTGGGATGGATTTCCGATAAAATTCGAAGAAGAGTTTTTCCTATGGTGATTGGTGCCATTCTTTCTTTAGGAATTATTCTGATTATCATTTACTTTAAAGATTTATCGTTAGGATATTTGATGCTTTTATTCTTCTTATTAGGATTGATAACAAGTACGCAGGTGTTAAGTTATCCGACGATTGTCGAATTGAATTCTCCGTTAGTTTCGGGATCTGCATTAAGCGTTATCTCGTTATTAATTATGGCAAGTGGTTTTATTGCGCAACCTTTTTTTGGTTGGCTAATGGATCTTCATTGGAAACATGTTTATTTCCATAAAATGGCCATTTATTCATTACAAGATTTTCATTTGGCAATGAGTATTATGCCCATCGCATTTATTATCAGTCTTGTGGTTGCTTTCTTAATTAAAGAAACCCATGGAAAAGCACAAGTAAAATAAGAGGAAACTATGACGCGCGCAATTATTTTATTACTCGACTCGTTTGGTATTGGAGCGGCTCCCGATGCGGAAAAGTTTGGGGATGTCGGTTCGAATACCTTAAGGCATATTGCTGAATACTGTTTTGAGGGAAAAGCAGATAAAGAAGGGGTCCGGAAGGGCCCCTTGTTTTTACCAAACATGACACGTTTAGGATTAAATACTGCAGCAACAGAATGTGGTGGCGCCTCTATTCCAGGATTAGATGAAAAAATTATTCCTGAAAGTGCTTATGGGTATGCTTCTGAAATAAGTTATGGAAAAGATACTCCGTCTGGCCATTGGGAAATTGCAGGCGTGCCTGTTTTATTTGATTGGGGATATTTCCCGCCTGATTATCCCAGTTTTCCCAAAGAACTGTTGGATGAATTTATCAAACGATCAAAAATACCGGGTGTTTTAGGAAATAAAGCCTCTTCTGGTACCGTAATTCTCGATGAATTAGGCGAAGAACATATTAAAACTGGAAAACCAATTGTGTATACATCCGCTGATAGTGTTTTTCAAATTGCTGCACACGAAGAAGCGTTTGGTTTAGAGCGTCTTTATGAACTTTGTTTGATTGCACGCGAGTTAGTTGATCCATATAACATTGGTCGTGTGATTGCTCGTCCTTTTTTAGGAAAAGGGGGTGAATTTTATCGTACAGGGAATCGTAAAGATTATTCTGTGCCTCCTCCCGCACCCACTTTATTGGATAAATTAGTCGAAGCAGGAAAAACAGTGATTGGGATTGGCAAAATTGGCGATATTTTTGCACACAAAGGGCTTTCAAAAGAGGTAAAAGCCGACGGAAATCCTGCGCTTTTTGATGCAACGATCAATGAAACAAAAAACGCGAAAGATAACACGCTTATTTTTACTAATTTTGTTGATTACGATATGAAATATGGCCATCGAAGAGATGTGATTGGTTATGCTAAAGCATTAGAAGATTTTGATAAACGATTACCTGAATTTGAGAAATTATTACAACCCGGCGATATTGCCATTATTACTGCAGATCACGGCTGTGATCCAACATTTAAAGGAACAGATCATACCCGAGAATATATTCCGATATTAGCATTCGGCCCTGATATCAAAACAAAATCAATCGGGTGGCGAAAAACATTTTCCGATATCGGCCAAACACTCGCAAAACAGTTTGGGTTAAAACCGTTTAAATATGGGGAATCATTTTTATAATTTTTTAAGGTTAAGAAAAATGAAAAGAAAATCAGTCAGAGGAGAAAAAAACATCAGACAGTAAAAAATAAAAAAGTATTTCTGTCTTCAAAAGAATACAGTAATTGTCTACATTTCAATTACGGTAAGCGACACTGTTCAATGAAAAGTTTATCAGTATATTCAACTTGAATACTATTAGTTGCTATTTCTTTTCCAACTCGTGATTGAAAAAATTCACTAATCATCTCAACAGCAATGGGTCCATTGACAACCATTGTTGCTTCATGATTATGACAATCGCTAAATCTATCTCGCGAAGCAGATAACCAATTAAAAGAACCTTCGGCTATTTCATCATGATCAAGAATAATAGTTTTTAAATGGAAATTATTAACTGGAACTAAATATAAATGAGGCAAATGGCATGCAATTAAAAAATTATAAAACTCAGTTTCATTAATTGCTTTAGGAGTTGAAACAAAATAGATTTTAACACCTTTAAATGCAGTTTGAAAAAGCGTTTTATAATTAATTTCTTCAAGAAAGTTTAAAGAAATAAAAGGCGAACAGATAATGACTCTATCCTTCGCTCGACCAAATAGTGATAATAGGTAATCTTGATGTGTTTCTAATGTTGGCAGATAAATCATACTCGATGAATTAGGAAGATCAAACTCAAGACCAATACAATTATCCTCATCCCAATCAAATTGACTTACTCCCCAAAACTGACCATACTGTAATGCACGATAACGACGCAGATGATCCCAAAAAGCCTCAGATAAATCTGGACCATAATGACCCAAATAAAAGATTGAGCCATTTAAACTATCACGATAAGGTCTCGATAGCCAATTATATGAACCGATGGCAATGGTCATATTATCAATAACTAATAATTTGCTATGTGTAAATGATTGATCATACTTAATATCATGAGCATCAAAAAAAAACTGTAAGTTTTTAGATAGCGAATTAGCGTCATTATAGTAGAGATAAAATTTGACGCCACGACGAACTGCTTCAGCAAAGATTCCATATAAATTATATTTATCAAAAACATACTCATTGATATCATAACTTGTGATTAGAACTTTTTTTCTAGCTGATTTAATCTCACTAATAAGCATATCAATATGCTCACGATTAGCTGTAAGGCGAAAAAAAACTACACGTGGTTGGCTATTTTGGGATAGATTTGGTTTATCATCAAGATCCATTTTTGTAATGTCTTGTGAAAAAGTGCTTTCATCACCGGAAGATTCGTATTCCTCAAGATAGTTTAATTCTTGACTTAAAACGATATTATCGTTAAATAAGTTGGAATTAACTTCTATGGCTACCAAAGTAACATCGCGAAACAAATTTTTTAGCGTTGTTTTAGCAAAGGACGAGTTGACAACAACTTTTTTTATCCAGTTTGGATCAATATGATTTGTAATCAATAGGCATTCTTTAGCTTCATCTTCATCATAGATATAATTGAAAGAATCTGACTGATAACCGTTAGGAACATCAAACATTATAATAAAAACATTATTAAAAGTTTCTTTAGTACTTTTCAGGCAATCAGCACTATTTCGAAAACATGACAAATAGTTTGAATGACTCTCTTTCGACAATCGTCCTAAAGTGACAATTGGAAGCACTGTTTCTTGTGTTGCTGCGAAGTAAAATAACGTCATCGGGTTTAGAAAAATAAGTTATAAAAAAATTCATTTGACAAAAAAGTTATGGCTGAATAATATTCCTTCATTCAAAAAATTCCTTTCTCATTTTATTTAAAATTTTCAGTCTATTTTCAATATGTTATCTATTTTTGTATTTTAATCGCCCATGGAAAATTTATCAACATGTCTTATCATATTTGAAATTAATTATCAATGAACCACAAAACTTATAGGGGCATAGCGTGTTGTGCCAACATAGTAAATGAGTTATTTAATACATTTAATATAAAAGAACTAAATAGGAGAAAAAAATGTCTACCAGTTTCCAAAACGAAATACCTAAAGCCAGGGTGAATATCACATTAAATGTCGAAACAAATGGTTCGCAAAAAAAGAAGGAACTCCCTTGTAAGTTATTAATTTTAGGAAAATTTAATCAAGACGGAGATAAAGGCGATTTTAAAAAACGCGAAAAAATAGATATCAATAAAGAACATTTCAATCAGGTTATAGGCGAGCTTAACCCGAAGCTTGAATTCACAGTAAAAAATCATCTTAAAAAAGAAAATTCAGAGTTAAGAATTAATTTAGGATTTAAGCAGCTTAAAGATTTTCATCCCGAACAAATCGTTATTCAAATTAGCGAATTAAGGAAGTTAGTTGCAATACGAAATCTTTTAAAAGAACTTAAGGCAAATTTAGTCGATAACAAACAATTACAAAAAGAGCTTGAAAGGATAATCAGTAATAAAGAGAAGTTGAATGTATTAAAACAAGAGCTTAAACAGTTAATTAACAGAGGGGAAATGCAATGAGTGAATTATTGGTCTATCAGACTTTTTGCAAGGCGATATGTATAAATCCACAAGAAAGACAAAATGATCTTATCGAATATAGTGATATTTCCAAACTGGCGAATTGTCCTGAAGGAGAGAAATTAACGGCAGCACTTCAAGCGTTTATCGAATGTGTGGCAGGGGGAGAACATACGATTAATCGCGTCGATCGTGTTTTTATTGATCTATTAATTGCAAAAATTGATCAAGTGCTTGGATTACAACTTGACGAAATATTACATCATCCCGAATTTCAAGAACTTGAGTCGTTATGGAGAAGTTTAGAATATGTAGTAAACCGAACAGATTTTAGAGCAAATACTAAAATTGAATTATTGAATGTTTCAAAAGAAGCCTTAGAAGATGACTTTAAAGACTCAACCGATTTGCTCAATTCAGGACTTTATAAGCAAGTGTATGAAAAAGAGTACGATACGCCAGGAGGCGAGCCAATTACTGCAATAATATCGAATTACACGTTTGATTCTGGAAATCCTGATGTCACCTTGTTAACCAATATTTCAAAAGTGGCTTCAGCAACACATTGTCCATTCATTGGTAATGTTGATGCAACATTTTTTGGCAAAGAGAGTTTTGAAGCAATTTCACAAATTGATGAATTGGCGAATTATATGGACCGCTCTGAATATATTCGATGGAATTCGTTTCGAGAGAGTGAAGATGCGCGTTATATAGGATTAACCTGCCCACGATTTTTATTGCGAATGCCTTATGGAAAAGAAAATCCAGTACGTTCATTTTGCTATGAAGAATCCGTGTTTAAAAATGCCGAGCAATATTTATGGGGTGCTTCAAGTTTTGCCTTTGCTGCGAATATGACAAAAAGTTTTCGTGAATATGGTTGGGTAGTCAATATAAGAGGGCCTGAATCGGGGGGGAAAGTAGAGCACCTTCCTATTCCTCAATATGAACTCGGGAATGGTTTATTTAGTAAAATTCCCACGGAAATAATTATTCCTGAAACACGCGAATTAGAATTGGCTAATTTAGGTTTTATTCCATTGAGCTATTATAAAAATAGTGATTATGCCTGTTTCTTTTCTGCCAATTCAGCGCAAAAACCCACTATTTATTTATCATCCGATGCAACCGCAAATAGTCGAATTAATGCAAGATTACCGTATGTTTTTTTAAGTGCGCGTATCGCACACTATTTAAAAGTGTTACAACGAGAAACCATTGGTTCAAATGTCACAAAACAGGAATTAGAAGAACGATTAAATACATGGCTACAAACTTTAGTAACTAAAATGAATAATCCTGATCCAGAACAGATCTCATTACACCCCCTGAGAGATGGTCGAGTAGAAGTTTCAGAAATTGAAGATAATCCCGGTTTTTACCGAGTGGTCTTATATGCAATGCCTCATTTTCAGATTGAAGGTATTGATGTGAGTTTATCAATTGTTGGCAAAATGCCGAAATCAAAAAATAGGAGAGATTAATTATGGCAATACCAGGATATATGTGGATTAAAGACGATCAAGGAAACGATATTAAGGGTCCTGTCAAAGTAAAAGGCCGTGAGAATAGTATTGAAGTATTAAATTTTAATCATGAAGTGAGAATTCCGACAGATCCTGATACAGGGGCATTAACGAGCACACGCAAGCATGAACCCTTTGTGATTACTAAGGCATTTTGTGGCGCAACGCCAATATTAAATAAAGCCTGTACAAGTGGAAAGACACTTCAATCAATTAAATTAAGTTGGTATCGCATTAATGATAAAGGTCAAGAAGAAGAGTATTTCAGACATACATTAACCAATGCAAAAGTTGTTTCTGTTAAACCCGTCGTTGAAGATATCAAAGAGCGAAATAAAGAAAAATATGGGCATCTTGAAGATATCGCATTTCGATATGAAAAAATTCAATGGGAATATTTGGATGGCAATATTTCAACACAAGATATCTGGACTGAAAAAACGTAAATAAATGTAGGGGCGACCCTTGTGGTCGCCCTGTAGAGGTGCGATCTGGCATCGAATTAATGTAGGGGCGACCCTTGTGGTCGCCCAGTAGAGACGCGATTTATCGCGTCTAAAAGATGGAAGTGATATCAATGCAAACCCTTTTCGAAATCATGCAAAATAGTGAAACCTTATCTCGATATGTCAATGATGAAAAAGTGCTAGCAAAAAGTATTCAGTGGCATCTTTCAGAATTACTTAATACGAGAAGAGGCTCTATTGTACATTTGCCAGATTATGGTATTCCAGATATTTTAGAAGTCTATTTAACAATGCCAGAGTCTATTCAAAAATTTAATGAAGAAATAATTCAAACAATAGAAAAATATGAGCCTCGAATAAAAAAAGCTTCGATTCAAAATATTGAATATCATCAATCAACTTCTGTTGTTAGTTTTGATCTTTGCATTGTCACATACACAAATCATCCAATCAAATTTGAAACATCATTTGACCAGGGATGCCAAGTGTCATTAGAGGTAAGGTCAAACTCTGATGAGGAATGACTATTATGAAAATGAAATTGCGCATTTAAGAAGGGCGTTTAATGAAAAAGAACTCAAACTTCCCGTCGATCCTACGATAGATCGTTTAATAGAAGGCGTCGCATACTTAAATAGCCAGCTTAAATGCCACTTAGCTAGCGATTTAGCCGATATTAGTGAAACGACCATTCGGCATTTAGCGCCAGAGTTTTTAGCGCCTATTCCTTGTTACAGCTTGGTGGAATTTAAGCCTAAGCAACATCAATTACATCGAGAGATAGTATTTAACAAAGGCTCAGAATTACAAACCGATCAATCTATACCCTTCACTTTGCAAAGTGATTTACTTATTGCACCAATTACTATTAATCATTTGAAATATGAGTCGATTGAAGGAGGAAAAAGTCAGTTATCACTCGAAATAACAATAGATATGGAAGCGAATAATTTTTCTAAAATAAATTTTTATCTTAATTCAGAATATGGGCAGAGTTGTGAACTCTATTATTTTTTTATGAAAAAGCTTTCTTCTATTCAATATAAAGATAAAAACTTGCAATACGAAATTGAAACGAAACATTTAGTATCTTCTAATCTATTTTCAAAACCGAAACTTTCAATTTTTGAACGATTAAAATTATATTTTTCTAATCCGTCTTTGCAGTTTTTCTTAAAGATAGACACGCCTAAGCTTAGCCAACATTTTACACTTATCTTTAATTTCAATGATCGCTTATCGAATAAAAACATTTTTAACACTAACCTTATTAAATTGAATATAGGCATATTAGCCAACCTTTTTGAATATTCAGCAGAGCCGATTAGTTTAGCTAAGCGCAAAATTGAATACCCGCTTTATATCGAGCGTAATCAACAACATTTAGCGTTGCATTTCATAAAAAAAGTTGTCGGAACAGATGTTTTTATGTCAGCCGAAGAAGAATATTTGCCTTACGGAATTGGTCTGTCGGGACCGTTTTATCAACTTCTAACGAGAGAAAGTTTAGGAGGAGAAGAAGAGTATTTTTTGAGTTTTTCAGATTCAGTGTCATATCAAAACCGTATTATCTCGACAGATTTAATCATATCTAACGGTTATCAAGCTGAATTCAATATGTCGGAAAATGTGGTCTTTCATGGCGACACAATTCCTAGCTCAGTTGAGGTTTTCTCTATCAGAAGTGCGGGCCATTATCATCCTGTGCCAAATAATAAATCGAAGTTATGGCGTCTGACTGGTTATCTTACATTTTCATTGGGTTCTATTTTAGACATAAACAATTTAAAGCAATTATTACATGATTGTGATTGGAGCCGAAAAAGAGAGAGCGATTCAAAAATAGAAAGCATTATCGATATTAGATATTACAATGAGCATGTTATACAAAAAGGAATAATTTATCATTGCATTAAAGTAGAAATAATTTTTGACGATTCAAACTTTTCTTCAATCTCAGAAATTTTCTGTTTTGGGGAAATTCTTTTTCAACTTTTTTTAGCATTCGTTCATATTAATCATTTAGTTTCGCTTTCAATTAATTGTGTTCAATCGAAAGAAATAATAGTTTGGGAGCCTGTCATAGGAAGGAAGATTGTTTTATGAGTCATCCGTTTGTTTTAATTTTGGAAGAATTAAATAAGAAGAAACAGTTCGAAATCCATTCGTTTCCTTCAAATAGCTTTCCTATTAATGACGCAGAGGTTGTTGATGAAAAAATAGCTGTCAATATTTTAGGTTTATTAGGTCCAAACTCTCCTTATCCAAATTATTTGTTAAATTCAAAGAATGCTCAATGGGTTAAATTAATTAACAGCTTAAATCAACGGTTTTATCAACTATTTTTTAATAGTTGGCTACAGTGCCATCCTGTATTCGGTTATTCAAATAACGAATTATTTAAGAAAATCATTTCAACACTTATAATTTCAAAGGAGAAAGATTTTTTATCTTATGCCCAGTATCTCTTTAAAAAAAACTATTCTGTCGAAAATTTAGGATTATTAATAAAGGCATTATTGCCCGGGGCTATCGTAGAATTGAAAACAAATACTCCCGTATGGTTACCAGTTTCAAGCAACCTTTCTCAGCCAAAATTAGCAGATCAAGCAATCTTAGGAGATCACTATTTAAATAGGAATAATAAAATAACGATTTATATCACGTTAAAGAATTGGCAGCAGTATAAAGAACTTATTCAAAAAAAATCCATCTATGAACTTTTGTGCTCATTAATTCATAAAATAACTTTTCCAACTATTATAGTGGATCTGATTTTTCAATCATTTCTGACACAAAAAGCTATGGTTTGTTTAGGAATCGAATCTATTAATTTACAGGGTTTATATGTTTTAGGAAGTGTTAATAGAAAGAAAATTGGATATAGGTCTATGGAAGCATATTAAATTATTACAGAAAAATTTTATTGGGCATAAATGATTATTGGGGAGATAATCCCAGAATGTTATCTTTATAAATAGAGTTAAAATCATGAAAAAACAGATACAAGACAATCAGTCACAAATTATCATCTATAAAACCGAAGACGGGCAGACGAAGATTGATGTTCGTTTTGATGGAGAAACTGTTTGGTTAACCCAAAATCTGATGGCTGAGCTATTCCAAACGACAAAGCAAAATATTGGTCAACACATCAAAAATATCTTTGACGAGAGGGAGTTGCAAACAAATTCAGTTGTAAAGAGATTCTTTACAACTGCTGCTGATGGCAAAAAATATAAAACGCTCTATTACGATCTTGATATGATTATCTCCGTTGGATATCGCGTTAAAAGTACGATAGCTACTGTCTTAGGTTGAAAAAATAGCATTGAAAAGAACAGAGAGTTTGAATATAACATTTATTGGAAACCGAACAAAATAGGACTAACATACCACCATCATTTCAACTGAATCAATAGGAAGGATGCTATGTTTCACTTATCTATTCAACCTCAGTCTGTTTGGGGAGTTATCGGGGATAGTTTTAAACTCTATTTTAATACGTTTAAACGCGTTTTTTTGATTGCCTTTCTGTTTGCACTTTTAGCGGAAGTTCCTCAAATGATTGTTCATTATCATTATGGCGAACCACTCTTTAGAGGCAGCTTTTTTGTAATTTTAGGTATTGATATCATTGTTTTCTGGTTGGTTGTTTGTCTGTTGTATTATATGTACCAACTTATGACGAATAGTAATCATGGGATTAAAGATTCAATTAGAACGACTTTAATTAAATTTCCACTCTATTTTATTGCTTCAATTATTATGGCAATTATTGTTGTAATTGCTTCGTTATTGCTGCTAATTCCAGGCATCTTTTTGCATTATCTGTTGGGCTTTTTTATTTTTTGTATTTTATTTGAAAACAAAGGCATTATTAGTTCATTCAAACGTAGCGCTCAATTAGTATGGGGAAATTGGTGGCGAACCTTTTTTGTATTAGTTTTTCCCATGATATTTGCTATCATTTTATTTGTATTGTTTGATGTGGTATTCGACTATCCCGTTTTTTTACTCTATCGTTTTCATCCATTAACACTTGGGCATAGTATTCATGCAGTTTCTATTATTGTTGCTACTGTTATGTTCCCGTGGTTGCTTGCTATTAATTTATGTATGTACCACGATCTTAAATTACGCTGGCAGACTAAGCATTTTCTTAGATAGAAAACCGCACGTCATCCCGTGCTTGACACGAGTTCCAGATAATCATTTCCTAGATTTCGGCTTTCACAGGAATGACAACAAAAAAAGGGCAGACACACAGGTCTTCACCTACGTTATTACTAAGAAAAATATTCAAGACAGTTGCTAAAAATGTAGGGGCACAGCGTGCTGTGCCCTCTGAGACGCCCAAGTTGGGCGTCTCTATGCCTATATTTCAATAAAGAAGAGTTATAAATCAGAAAGAGATGGTTGTTTAGGAATATGATCATGAGTCGCTTGTTCCTGAACTTTTTCTTCAGGTTTAGTTTTTACGGACAGTAAAGATGAAGGATTTTCTTTGTCAGTTAACACTTTATTGATTACCGCATCAATCTTTTGAACTTTTTCAGAAAGGATTTTATCTTTTACTTCATCATAATCATACCCTGTTCGATAGTTGTCTGCGCTATCATAAGCGAAAACGTGACAATCCTTACTCTTAAAAAAATCTGAGGCTTGTTCTTCTATAGAGATAGAAGTGTTTAAAGTATTTTTTGCAGAGTCAGCAAGCAAGCTCGGAATAAAAAAGTAGCAAACTTTTTCCGGTTCAAATTTGTCTTTATTACTTATTTGCATAATCAAATAATTATGTTTTCGAATAATTGAAGCGATAACTTCCGGAGGATAAGTGCTTGTAAACGCATTATTCCATGATTTAAATTCAGAATAAGCAGAATAAAGAGCGGATACATTTTCTATAAATTCTCGATTCTGGGAAACAAAACCATCAATATTTCCTTGTCGAGTTGCTTCAATGGCTATTGCAGTGATAAAAATGTTTGTTGGAATATCTTTACTAGCAAATTTAATTTTTGGTGTTAAGTCGGCTTCGTCAGATGCCGAAGCAAAGATTCCATGTTGACCCAATAAATTAGCATCGCCCTCTTTTTTTGCTGAGTTGGATAAAACAGAAACTAACATTTTTCGGATTATATTTTTAAATCGATCAGTATTGCTTTCAAAATGTTTATTTAATAGACCTAACATCATTTCATATTCTTTTGGCCAACAAAAAACTTCTTGTTCAAATAAAAAATCCGCGTTCAAATTTTGTTTTATAAATCCTAATAACAAATTTTTCCAGATCTGAATATTTTCGGTTAATGCAGGATTTTCTTTATATTGTTCTTGCTCTCTAATGGGGCGTATCACAACAGTTTGAGCATCAAGACGTTCAGCGTAACGAGGCCCTAACTCTAATGCATGCCCTTCATAATTAGGCCAGGGCTGCATTAAGTTCGCGGAATAGACTGTTGTGACCTGATGAGATTCGGGTAATGCTTTAATTTCATAAGAGCGGTCTTCCTTATATTCTCTACTTGAGATATGGCTATGGCCAAAAGTCACATTAATCCCAGGCATGCTTCCTAATAGGCGTAATAAATTGTCAGTATTGACCCCTCCCGACATAATATCGGGACATTCACAAGCATTCTCTTTCGTTCTTACAGTACAAGCTGAGAGCATTGCAGCAAGACTTGTATCCTCAGAAAGCGGTGGTACGTCACCATGAAAATAAAGCGTATTGGTAGACTTTGAAACTGCCATTAATGGAAGCCCTGTTAAAACAGCTGCTACCGCATTACTAATTTCATCAACTTTCTCTAACAGTCCATTTGTTTGTATCTCAGGATAGATACAACTTCTAAGTTCTTTTTTCTTAGAAATAATATCGCTAATCGCAGAGTAATCATGGTTCCCCATGATCCAATGGAACTGATTTGGATATTTTGCCATTAATACAGAAACATAAACAAAGAGTTCAAACGATTTATGGAAAAAATCAGCTGGGAAAGGCGAAATAGTATCTCCACCTAAGATAACTGTTTTTCCTGCTTCTAAGGCTTCAAGCATCTCTGGGAGCGCCAATAAAAAACTGCCAAGATCCCCATGAAAATCACTAAAAAAGAGTTCTGGTTTTTTAGAGACAATGACAACCGCTCTGTTTTCTCCTCTAAGAAAAGGATTATACCTTTGTTGCTCTGGTGATTGGCCCATACCATATGTTTGGAATAGTTCTTGAGGAGATTTATGTGATGGGGCAGAAACCATCTGATTTTGTTTAAATCTAATCTGATCTGGGGTTTTCCATTTTGGGTTTAATGGTTTAGTTCTTGAAAGAGATTGTGAAAGGTTGTTGAGGTGTCCAATTAGTTTATCAGGGCTTGATAATAGTTGGCTCACTTCATTGATTAATATATCTGGTTTCATTTTTTTATTCTCCTAAGTTATTTTAGTGAGACAAGAATAGAAGACTATTTGCAGTTTACTAGAGGGATTTTCCCCGGGGCTAGAAAAGCTTAAATTGGCTCCAAATTCGCATGCTGTGCAGAGAGATGCTTTAAACCAGCGCGTTCAAAACGTATCTGTATATGAGCTTTAGGACCTTGCCCGTCGATATTGATAATAATCCCTTCGCCAAAAACTTTGTGCATGACGCGCATGCCAAGCTTAAGGCCTAAAGTATCGTTAGAGATTTCAGAATGTAAATTAGTTTTAGGTTTGTAGCTAATCGGCCTTGCGATTTTCGTTTTCACGCGAACTTCATCAATACACTCTTTTGGAATCTCTTTTAAAAAACGTGAAGGTTGTTGAATCGTTTCTGAACCGTGTAAACGACGCAATTCAGCATAAGAGAGATACAGTTTTTTCATTGTGCGTGTCATGCCAACATAACATAAACGACGTTCTTCTTCTAATCCGTCAGGGTCTTGCAGCGACATCTGATGCGGAAAAATTCGCTCTTCCATTCCCGCTAAAAATACCACAGGAAATTCTAATCCTTTTGCGGAATGTAATGTCATCAACTGAACACAATCGCTATAGGCATCCGCTTGATTTTCACCTGCTTCTAGTGCGGCGTGTGAAAGAAATGAAGCGAGAGGAGAAATATCTTCTTCTTCATCAATTTCAAATTGTTTAGTGGCGCTTATTAATTCTTCTAAGTTTTCTACGCGAGAACGACCTTTTTCGCCTTTCTCTTTTTGAAAATGCTCTATTAATCCGCTGGCTTTAATTGCGCCTTCCGTAATTTCATTGAGTCGTAATTCACCATTATCTTGTGGCATCTGCTCAATTAAATTAACAAAAGAAAGAAGTGCATTACTTGCGCGAGGAGGCAATAAATTATCTTCTAGTACTTTTTGAATCGATTGCCATAAAGAAAGATTATTTTCTTTTGCGATTGTGCGAAGAAGCGCAATCGTTTGATCGCCAATCCCGCGTGTTGGAGTATTTATCGCGCGTTCAAATGACGCATCATCATGACGGTTGGCAATTAATCTTAAATAAGCCAAGGCATCTTTAATTTCTGCGCGTTCGAAGAATCGAAAACCGCCGTAAACGCGATAGGGAATATCCATCTGTATTAATGCTTCTTCGATGACGCGCGATTGGGCATTGGAACGATATAATACTGCACACTCTCGTTTATTGTTGCCTTGTTGCGTCCAATCTAAAATGCGATTGACAATATAACGTGCTTCATCACGATCATTAAAGGCAGCATAAAGCGAAATTGGCTCGCCATAATTTGCTTCCGTCCAAAGACTTTTTCCTAAACGATTACTGTTATTGGCAATTAATGCATTCGATGCTTTTAGTATTACATCAGGAGAGCGATAATTTTGCTCTAATCGAATCGTTTTCGTGTCTGCAAAATGATGTTGAAAATCTAAAATATTTTCAATTTTTGCACCACGCCAACCATAAATCGATTGATCGTCATCGCCAACAACCATCATATGGTTATTTTGACTCGTTAGTAATCGTAACCAGGCATATTGAATCGTATTCGTATCTTGAAACTCATCAACGAGAATATGTTCAAATCGATTTTGATAATGTTGTAATACTTCTGGATTATTCAGTAATAATTCGTGTGCACGTAATAGCAATTCTGAAAAATCAACTAATCCTGATTTTTGACAAAGTTCTTCATACGTAGCATAAATTTGGACTAAAACCGATTCAAAATTTCGACCATAGGTATCCACATATTGCGGACGGATGCCTTCTTCTTTTTTATTGTTAATAAAACTTTGTACTTGTCTTGGCGGAAATTGTGCGTCATCACAATTTAAACTTTTTATAATACGTTTAATTAAACGGAATTGATCATCGCTATCTAAAATTTGAAAAGATTGGGGAAGCTTTGCTTCTTTCCAATGCGCACGCAGTAATCGATGCGCTAATCCATGGAATGTGCCAATCCACATGCCCTGAGTTGGTATTCCAATCAAATGTTCAACACGCTCTCGCATTTCATTAGCGGCTTTGTTGGTAAATGTTACCGCTAATATGGCATAGGGCGACGTATGATATTGCTGCATAACCCAAGCAATACGATGCACTAACACGCGCGTTTTCCCACTGCCGGCACCTGCAAGCACTAAGAGGTGTTTATCCTCAGAGGAAACCGCTTCGCGTTGAATTGGATTTAAGGAATCAAGTATTGGAATATTATTCATAGGGGCAGGATTGTAACAGAAAGATTGAGGTTTGACAGCGCTATTGATTTTACTCAATCCATTGAGTAAAATTACTCAGTCCATTGAGTAATTTTTGAGGAAGCTATGTTTAAACGAGAAATATTTCAGGTCTTATTAGATCGTATGAAGGAAAAAAGACGCTTCATTCAGGTATTATTGGGGCCGCGCCAAGTCGGGAAGACTACGATTTCTCAACAGATTATTGAGGCGTTATCTATTCCTTCTCATTATGCTTCTGCCGATGAACCAACACTGAAAAATAGTGTGTGGTTGGAACAGCAATGGAATATAGCAAGACTAAAGGCAGATCAATCCAAAAAACAGAATGGGGCAATTTTAATTTTAGATGAAATACAAAAAATTTCTGATTGGTCAGAAACAGTAAAAAAATGTTGGGATGAAGATACAAAGAAAAAAAGAGATTTAAAGGTTGTTTTATTAGGATCATCTTCTTTACTTGTGCAAAGAGGGCTGACTGAAAGTTTAGCTGGGCGATTTGAAATAATTTACACACCACATTGGTCATTTAACGAAATGCATAAAGCATTTCATTGGGATATTAAACAATATATTTATTTTGGAGGATATCCTGGGGCGGCAGCGTTAATTGATGATGAAAATCGATGGATGAATTATATTAATGATTCACTGATAGAAACCACGATTTCTCGAGATATTTTATTAATTGCGCCAGTCACAAAACCAGCTTTGTTACGCCGATTATTTTCGCTAGGATGCCAGTATTCCGGTGAAATATTATCCTATCAAAAAATGTTGGGACAATTGCAAGACGTGGGCAATACAACAACGTTGGCTCATTATCTTGATCTATTAAATACAGCAGGGATGTTAACAGGTATTCAAAAATATGCTGGACAGACAGTAAGAAGGCGAAGTTCTAGTCCTAAATTACAAGTATTAAATACGGCACTCATGTCTGCACAATCACAAATTCCCTTTCAAGAAGCTGTAAAAAATGGTGAATTTTGGGGGCGTTTGACTGAATCATCTATTGGGGCTTATTTGGTGAATTCAGCGCTCGGAAAAAATATTGAAATTTATTATTGGCGCGAAGGAGATAAGGAAGTTGATTTTGTATTGAAGTCAGGTAAAAAAATTGTAGCGATAGAAGTCAAATCAAATGACAAAAAAGCCTTGTTATCCGGGATGGAAAAATTCTCGAATGATTTTAAACCGTATAAGGCGCTTTTGGTTGGAAGTAATGGAATATTGATAGAAGAATTTTTAAAAACCCCGATTGAATATTGGTTTCAATAAAATTAATTAGGAACTATGCATGTCAGCAGCAAATTATCAAAAAGTAACATTTATTTTAAGTGCGGCAAGTGTTAAACAATTACCGTTAGATGAAGGAATTGAAGTGGCATTTGTGGGACGTTCAAATGCTGGAAAATCGAGTGCCTTAAACGCGCTAACAAATCAAAAAAAATTAGCAAAAATAAGTAAAACACCGGGACGTACGCAATTAATTAATTTATTTGCGTTAACCGAAGATAAACGTTTAGTTGATTTACCTGGCTATGGTTTTGCAAAAGTCCCCGAAGAAATTAAACGCAAGTGGCAATTATTATTGGATACGTATTTAAAAAATCGCCATTGTTTACAAGGGTTAATTCTGTTGATGGATATTCGTCATCCGATGCAAACGTTTGATCGACAAATGATTGAATGGGCTGCCTTCGCTGATTTACCTATTCATATTCTGTTAACGAAAGCCGATAAATTAAGTAAAGGGGCAAGGAATAATGCATTATTTACTGTTCAGAAAGAATTAAAAATTCTTCCCGGAAAACTTTCTGTCCAACTTTTTTCTTCCCAAGAACAAATTGGACGAGAGGAATTAATTGCTCATCTCGATTCATGGTTTGATTTTGAGTGAAGGTTATTTTGTGTCTGCTTTTTATTATTTTTAGATTATCTAAATCTGTAGCAACTGTCTTGAATGTTATTTTTTAACTAAGTTCTATTACTTTCAAAATATCTGAATCTGTAGAGACGCCCCCTGTAGGGCGTCTCGGCGATTTTTCGAATACCGCGATAATAATTAAGCACACCTTGCTTTCAATACCGCTATGAGACGCCCAAATCAGCCTTCGCTATCCGTCGTAGCTTTAACTACGACGGACATAAAGCTACGGCATGATAAATTGGGCGTCTCTACACCGATATTCATTTGAATAGCGTTAAATAAACTTTGGTATTAATAAATTATATTTATTTTTTATGAAAATTTTTAGCTGAATCTATCGTTCAGAATGCAACAAACCTCTTCTTGGCGCGAGCGTTTGTTCTCTGATTTCTACAGCCACCTCATTTAACAAATCATTAAAATTATAGTTACTTTCTATCGTTACTATCGTTACATGACGATTCTGTTGACGAAGACTAACCACTGCTTTAGCCAGTTCTCTAACGCCATCATCGCCAATCAGGTTAAAGTTAAGATTCAAATAAATTAATTTACAGTGTTCATCTTTTAATGCCTCAACCAGCGCGTTAGCGCCAGCAGCGCTAATGTAATTAGCTCTAAGATTCAAAGCCTTCAAGTTGCAGTGTTCATCTTTTAATGCCTTGGCCAGCGCGTTAGCGCCATCATCGCCAATGTTGTTATACTCAAGATTCAAATAAATCAGTCTGCAGTTCTTATTTGTTAATGCCTCAGCCAGCGCGTTAGCGCCATCAGTGCCAATTTCGCCATCTAAAAGGCTGAGATAATAGATGTTTTGGTTCTCTAAAAATCCCCTTTCAGTAGGGTTACGATCTTCTTTAGGCTTACGAATATAGGCTAATAGGCTTGCTTTATATTTTTGATAGTTGGCGACAACTTCCTGAGAAACCCCTAACTTTTTGCATACCAATAAAAATTCATTTTTTTTATCAACTTTTATGCTTGATTTAAGCAAGGAACAAATATGATAAATATTTTTAGAATGTCGTATTATGAACTCTTCGGTATAATTATCTTCATTTGATATTGTCAGGGCAATTGCTATCGCTTTTTGAATAGTCTCCATTGTAAAATCTGCAACCAGGTGTTTTTGCCATAATTGCCAATCTTTAATAAATCCATTCCATTTTTTTGATACCAACGAATAGTTGAATAATTCTTTGGGCTTGAAAAAGCTGAAAATTGAAAGTATCAATTCATCTGGTAACAGATTAATGAAATCAATTTTATTACTAGAAGATGTTTCGCTTGTTTGTGGAGTCATTTAATATATCTCGATGGTTATTTTTATTATTGTTAACAAATTTAGGTTTAAGCAAGTTATTTTTTTAATTTAGCTAAAGATAGTTCATGATTAACATTTTGCAAATCAAAAAAAGGGATCCGCGAAGGCAGTTGAAGAACTTTATTGATGATGATTACATTCAATTTGGTATGGTAACTGTATTGAAGATGTCATTACGCGATAGAAAATCACGTTCGTTACAGGCATAATCGCGCAATTTAGGAGACAGTGACGGATGCCTGCTGTTACCAGCATGACAATATAGGTGTTATTTTTTGGCAGGATGACAAAATCATTTTTTTTGCAATCTTCTAATTTGAGGGGTAATATCACCTCCCTACGTAAGGTTATTTGGCTAATTTTAAATGAGTTTTAAACAATACACATATTCTCTTCCTCTTCTTTGTTTTCGCCCTAAGAAACACCATCAACAACTAAAATCCTGTAAGCGTCGTTGCTTCTGATTTTTGAATATCAATAAAAATAGGAGTTATCATGGAACCCTCGAGTAATCAAAATAATGTTGTGTCCAAAAACGCCCCGTTTATAGGGCCTGAAAAGTCACTCCCGGAAGTTACTTTTAAAGCGATTTTCTTTTCTGTTTTTTTAATCATTATATTATCTGCAGCCAACGCCTATCTTGGCTTAAAAGTAGGAACTACTATTGCGGCATCCATTCCTGCAGTTGTGTTGGCAATGGGTTTTTTACGGCTCTTTAAAAATCATAATGTATTAGAGATTAACGTTATTCAAACCACTTCCTCTGTTGCGGAAGGCATAACTGCAGGGATTATTTTTACGATTCCTGCTTTGCTGATTATTCATTTTTGGACAACGTTTAATTATTGGCAAACGGTAGGGATTTGTATTACCGGTGGGATATTGGGTGTTTTTTTTAGTATTCCTTTGAGAAGAGCATTGCTTGAGGACAAAACGTTACGATTTCCTGAAGGGACAGCGATTGGTCAAGTCATGAAAGCCAGTGTTGACGAAAGTACACAATTGAGGCCATTAGTGTTAGGTGGTCTGGGTGGTGCTGTCGTAGGACTATTTCAAACAGGGTTTCAGGTATTAGCAAACGGATATGAATATTGGGTTATCAAAGGAAAAGCGATATTTGGATTAGGCTTAGGTTTCTCTCCAGCGGTGATTGCAGCAGGCTATATTTGCGGTGTTGAGGTGGGTATTAGCACGCTAATTGGAATTATTCTTGGATGGTTGATTGGCGTCCCGCTTTTGTCTTTACATTATGGTATTCCTGTGGCGGGAGACGCGATCGCAAGTGCAAATCAATTATGGTCTGATTATATTCGTTATATCGGTGTTGGAACCATGTTGGTGGGTGGTTTATGGACGCTTGTTGTGTTAAGCAAACCGATGGCAAAAGGAGTTCTTGCTTCGTTAGAATCATTTCATGAAATTAAATTAGGGCGCGGTGGAAATATATTACGAACAGAAAAAGATATTCCCATTAACTTTGTGATCTGGGGAGTACTAATTATATTAGCCGTTATGTTTCTTCAATTCTTTGGCATGATTCATCCCGCTGTCATTAATATTTCAAAGACATTACATGTTGTGATTTCTGGTATTGATATTATTTATGTATTAATCGGTGGTTTTTTGTTTGCATCGATTTCAGGGTATTTTGCTGGGCTTGTGGGGGCAACGAATAGTCCTGCTTCTGGTTTGTTGGTTTCAGCAGAATTGATGTTAGCACTTATTCTGTTAGCAATATTAGAACCCCATATTAATTTTAAAATTCATGTACATGAAGCGACGTATGCTGCCGCATTGGTTGTATTGGTGAACGCATTTATTGGTTCTGCGGTTGTGATGACGAATGAATCTGTTCAAGTGTTAAAAGCGGGCCAAATTATTGGTGCAACGCCATGGAAACAGCAGTTGGTGCTGATAGGTGGTGTGTTTGTTGCCGCTTTGATTCTACCTTTTATTTTAGATCTTTTGTTTAATGCTTATGGTATTGGCGGTGTTTTCCCTCATCCCGGAATGTCGCATGCACAAATGCTTGCAGCACCTCAAGCCGGGTTAATGGCAGCGGTTGCACAAGGGGTCTTTAATCATAATATGCCTTGGACTATGGTTATCATTGGTGGTGTCATTGCTGTTTTTGCCATTATTTTGGATAAGATCACAAAATTCTTTTATGGATTAACATTACCTGTATTAGGGGTGGGATTAGGGATTTATTTACCATTAGATGCCTCAGTGCCAATTGTTATCGGCGGTATTTTGGCGTGGGTAGTGCAACGAAAAATTCGTTTACGTCATCGTAAACTTCCGAGAGAAAGTCATCCCACCGTTCGTAAGAGCATGCAAGAAGGGATTATGTTGGCATGTGGTATTGTGGCAGGAGCCGCATTAGTGGGTGTCGTACTTGCGGTGCCCTTTGCGATTAAACAAAGTGCGGATGCATTACGCATTATGCCAGCAAACTTATCAGATCTTTCCGGATTTTTATCCATTGTGGTAACACTGCTATTGTGTTATTGGATCTATAGAGTTTCGTGTAAAGCGAAGTAGGAATTCGTAATTACTATTTAATTTAAATGTAGGGGCGACCCTTGTGGTTGCCCATTTAGTATAAAATTAGAAATAATTAATTTTTCATCAGGCCGTCAATTGTGCTCTAAATCGATTTTTTTAAAAATTCATATAATGTTTCAATTCAGATTTTTTTAGTAAATTTAGCAAGAATGGTCAAATGATCATTTTATTAATCGAGTAGCATTCATTTTGTAAATTAAGTAATAGTTTGAAATTGAGAACAATAGGCATGAATTACGAAAGAAGGATAACAAAAATTATTCAGTTCATTGGTGAACATCTTGATGATGATCTTAATTTAGATCAGCTAAGTGAGGTGGCCTGTTTTTCAAAATATCATTTTCATCGCTTATTTACAGCTTATGCAGGATTATCATTGAATCAATATATACGATGGCTTCGTTTAGTACGAGCGGCACATCAACTCATGATTGATAAAGATAAATCTATTATTGAAATTGCAATCAATGCGGGGTTTGAATCTCATGAGGCTTTTACCCGAGCTTTTAAGAATAGTTGTGGGTTAAGTCCTAGTGAATATAGATTGCAACCTAAAAGTTATCTATGGGAAAAGCCGCCGTATAGTTTGCCAGAAAAACAAGAGGAAAAAATAATGAATGTTATTATTAAAGATATTAAGGCAAAAAGATTAGCGGTGATAGAACATCGAGGGGATCCAGATAACTTGCATGAAAGCATTGTCAAGTTGATTAATTGGACAAAAAACCAATCGATAGTCGTAGCCAAAAAAGCTTCGGCACGATAGATTCCTCAAAAAGTAAGAACAGTAAGTACCCCACGTTTACGTGGGGGAATCTATAAAAGTCGACATAGATGTGATAGCGTTATTTTAATGTCAGTTTGTCATAGTAAATGCATATAACAAGGTGGTTATTTATCTAAGAAAAGAAGGATGTGATGAAAAGAATTCTCTTATTGATTTGTGGATTATTGGCTATTTTTTTTATTTCCATGTCAATGGCAACTACACCTGAGAGTAAAGGATCATTTAATTTAGTCCATTGGAATGTGATGAAGCAGATGTATCGTTTGGGACAATATGTTTATTATCACCATGAAACGTTAAAAGCATTACAGAAAGATCCAACATTTATTTCAATTGTGAATAAACCATTTACCCCTGATTCCTATGCAGCTGTTTTTGATCAAAATACCATTACTCGACTTCATCCGGATAAGTCAATTATTGGTAAAAGGATGTCTACCATTGATCATGATGTATTAATTTTAATGAATAAAGCAATCAAGCAAGATACCTGTGTTCGAGGGTTCTATTTTTGGATTGATAAACAAGAAAAATACATGGTCGCTTGCCCGATTATTGGTAAAACCAAAGACGGTTATAAATTATATTATGCTTACACGATGTATACTCGCTCGATACCTGATTATTATATTAAAACGCTCAAAAATTCAGTGATGGAGTAATTCAATCGTTTTATTGAATAATCCCATTTTGCCTTAGTAACGCATCAATCTTGGGTTTTCTGCCGCGGAATTTTTTGAATAGCGCTAATGCAGGTGCTGATCCGCCTTTTTCTAAGATATTTTTTAAGAAAGAATGCCCTGTTTTTTTATTAAAAATCCCCGTTTCATTAAACTTTTCAAAGGCGTCGGCTGATAACACATCGGCCCATAAATAACTGTAATAACCTGCAGCGTATCCGCCTGCGAAGATATGTGCAAAACTGTTTTGAAAACGATTGAACTCAGGCACAGGATATAAAGCAGTTTGTTTTCTTACATCATTTAATAAATTTTGAATATTGATTTTCTTTTTTAAACTGTATTCGTTATGTAATCGAAAATCGAACAAGCCAAATTCGAGTTGTCGGATAAAGAACATGCCAATTTGAAAATTTTTACTTGCAACTAATTGTTTGAATAATTCATCAGGAAGTGTTTCGCCGGTTTTATAATGGGAGCTAATTAATTTTATGACGGGTTTTTGCCAGCAAAAATTTTCCATGAATTGACTTGGCAATTCAACGGCATCCCATTCGACGCCATTGATACCTGAAATTTCAGGATAATCAATTTTAGTTAATAAATGTTGCAAGCAGTGACCAAATTCGTGAAAGAGCGTTAATACTTCGTCGTGTGTTAAAAGAGAAGGTTTATTACTTATTGGTTGGCTAAAATTGCAGGTTAAAAAAGCAATTGGTTTTTGAATTTTATTATTGTCTAATTTGCGTCGAGTACGAGACTCATCCATCCAGGCACCGCCGCGTTTTTTTGCTCGAGCATAAAGATCCACATAAAAGTAACTAATCAATTTATTATGATGATCAAACACTTCAAAGAATCGAACCTTTTTATGCCAGACATCTTTATTTTGTTTTTCTTTGATTTTTATTCCATACATTTTTTCAACAAGGTTAAACATTCCGAGCAAGACTTTTTCTTCGGGAAAGTAAGGCCGTAATTGTTCTTGTGTAATATGAAATTTTGATTGCTTGAATAATTCACTGTAATAAGCAATATCCCAAGCTTCAAGTTTTTTGATTTTATTTTTTTTAAAAGCAAACTCAGACAGTGTTTTAAACTCTTGTTTTGCAATAGGTTGTATTTTAGATAATAGTTGATTCAAAAAATCTAAAACCTCATTAGGTTTTTTTGCCATTTTAGTGGCTAATGAATATTCAGCATAATTGGTGAAGTTCACAAGCTGAGCTAACTGATATTTTAAACTGAGTATTTCATCCATCAGCTTAGAGTTATCATATTTATTTTTTGTAGGACCTTGTTCTGATGCGCGTGTAGTATAAGCCCAATACATTTTTTTACGTAATGATCGATTAGAAGCATAATTCATCACAGCATAGTAAATCGGAAAGTCTAATGTAAAACGCCATCCTTTCTCTTTTTTCTTTTTTGCTGTTTCTTTCGCTGTGTGAATAATATGTTCAGGCAACCCTG
>Ga0180009_10001249_pt1 | contig 31592 bp, 23 predicted proteins | sample OS_PC_MetaG_FD_123537 | JGI IMG/M metagenome (GOLD analysis project Ga0180009, IMG submission 123537) | Groundwater microbial communities from the Aspo Hard Rock Laboratory (HRL) deep subsurface site, Sweden - OS_PC_MetaG | ecosystem: Environmental > Aquatic > Deep subsurface > Groundwater...
GATATCGAACCTTACAGCGCAACGGGATATTACAATAAAGGAATTGTTTATCTAAAGCAGGGCAATTTCGAAAAAGCATTAAATACCTTTGAGCTTTCTATCGCATTAAAGGATGATTTTTCAAGCGCATGGTTTAACTGCGGCGTTACTTATGCTAAATTAAACAGACTAAATGATTCTCTCGCGGCTTTTAACAAAGCGGCCCAAATTGATCCTTTTGATGAAGAAATATTTTTTAATTTAGGCCAGGTTTACGAGGATCTTCAGGAACCCGAAAAAGCCGTTAAGAATTATAGTAAAGCCATTAAACTTGAAAGCGAATATTTTGAGGCTTACCTTGCAAGAGGATACTGTAATCATCTTATCGGAAAATTTAAATCTGCTCAAAGAGATTTTAATATTGCCGTAAAAATAATTTCTGAATTAACTTCTTCATTTAATTTGTCCGATAACATGCAGGAATCTGCAGATAAGTTAAATGAGAATATAATCGATATAATTAATAAATCAGGTAGCGACCATTTTAGTTATGATTATTGGAAAAAATTAGCCGATACGTATATTGAACTGGGTAAATGGACCGAAGCTATTAACTGCTACGACAAATGTGTAAATTTAATGCCAAGCAATGCAACGGCCTATTACGGCAAAGCAAAAGCTTTCTTTTTCTTAAATAGAACTCAAGAAGCAATTAATTGTTTGAGGGCGGCGTTTTCAATAAACCCTGAAATAAAAAATGATTTTGAAAGAGATTACCCGGAGATAAAAACTTCCCGATTGTTCAAAAAGCTACTTGAGGAAAATCAATCTTAATTCCCCCAATTGTATTTATGAATTCTGAAAATAAATTTAATCATAATACCGGTATTATTGGCGTAATAGGACATCCTATTAAGCATTCTTTTTCGCCGCTGATGCACAACATTTCTTTTGATTTGCTGGGCTTGGATTATGTGTACCTTCCGTTCGACGTACCTTCATCTAATTTAAAAGCCGCCTTAAAAGGCATGGTTGCATTAGGCATTAAAGGATTTAATGTTACGCTTCCGCATAAGGAAAAAATTGGACAATTCTTAAACGATATTTCGGAAGAAGCCAGTGTAATTGGGGCAGTAAATACTATTGTGAATGAAAACGGCTCGCTTCACGGTTATAATACAGACGTTTACGGAATAATTGAAACTCTTAATCCTTATAAAGAAGATTTGATTGATACCGAAGTTTGCGTAATTGGAGCCGGTGGCGCCGCGCGAAGCGTAATTTATTCCTTGATCCGGCATTTTAAGGTAAAACAGATTCATATTATTAATAGAACAGTGCAGAAAGCAGAATCATTAAAAGAATATTTTACGGCCAAAATGCTTTATGAAAAAATGAAACCGCATGATCTGTTCCCGCCGGATCTAACAAATATATTTAAAGATTCCAAACTAATTATTAATACTACAGCGGTCGGTATGTATCCCGAAATTGACGATTCGGTTACAACAATTGAAGATTCGTTTACTAAAGGACAAATAGTTTTTGATGTTGTTTACAACCCGGTTAATACTAAAATGCTGCAGATAGCTAAATCTAAAGGAGCAATTACTTTAAACGGGTTAAAAATGTTCGTTGAACAGGGCGCAAAATCCTTTGAACTTTGGACTGGTGAAAAAATGCCTACCGAAAAAATATATAAAACTATCGAATCATATTTAACTGTTTAGGTAAACTATGTTCTTAGTTTTGCTACGGCGGTTTTAATTCTTTCTACTGCTTCCACCAAGTTTTCCATCGAAGTTGCGTACGACAATCTTAAAAATCCTTCCGCGCCGAAAGCGCTTCCGGGAACTACGGCAATTTTAGCTTCGTAAAGAAGGAACATCGCAAAGTCGAACGAACTTTCAACTTTTAAAATTTCGGTTGAATGATGAAATACTTTTTCAACATTTGGGAATAGATAAAAAGCTCCTTCGGGTAGCACACATGAAAATTCCGGTATTGATGAAAGTTCTTTATGCAAATAATTTCTTCTTTTCTCAAATTCCACTCTCATTCTCTCAACTTCATCCTGCGAACCCAATAAAGCTTCAATAGCCGCTGCCTGCGAAATTGAGCATGCGTTTGAAGTACTGTGACTTTGAAGTTTGTTCATACCGTCAATAACATTTTTCGGTCCGGCGGTATATCCTATTCTCCAACCTGTCATCGAATATGCTTTTGAGATGCCGTTAACAAGAATTGTTTTTTTAAGTAATTCACTGTTTAGTGAAGGAAAGCTGACGAATTTGAAATCATCATAAATCATTTTTTCATATATCTCGTCAGAGATAATGTAAAAATTATTTTCCAGCGCAATTTCGGCAATAGCCTCAAGCTCTGCTTTTGTATAAGCATTGCCTGTTGGGTTTGAGGGATTGCATAAAATAAATGCTTTTGTCTTTGGAGTTATCGCCGCTTTTAATTGTTCTGGTGTTACGAGAAACCTGTTTTCTTCCGTTGTGTTAATTACAACAGATTTGCCTTCGGCAACCGAAACCATTTCGGGGTATGAAACCCAGTAAGGCGCGGGAATAATTACTTCATCATCTTTATTTATTATTGTCTGGATAACATTGTATAAACTTTGTTTTGCGCCGCTCGATACTATAATCTGGTCAATTCCGTATTCAAGATTATTTTCTTTCTTAAATTTTTCCGAGATAGCTTTTCTTAACTGAACTGTTCCTGAATTAATTGTATATCCTGTCTGGTTGTCATCAATTGCGCGTTTTGCCGCGTCTTTAATATTTTGAGGAGTAGGAAAATCAGGTTCTCCAACACTTAAATCTATAATTGGTAATCCTTCGGCTTTCATCTCTTTGGCTTTTGCCGCAACTTTCATTGTAGGCGACACACCTATTTTCTCAATTCTTTCGGAAACGAACACAAATAACTCCTTTGCTAATGCATTTATAAAATTGCATGCAATATACTGCTTCAACAAAAAAAAGCAAAAGAATAATTAAAAAATGTACATTTATTAAATGAATGGTGAATAAACATGAAGTTTTGTTGAATAAAAAAAAGGGGCTGTCAAAAGCCCCTTTTAATTAGCCGAAATGTCCTATTTAATTCGTTTTGGTCCGGCGTTTTTAACTTCATCAGTAACGCCTTTTTCAAACAGTTTGAAATTTTCTATAAAACGAGCAGCTAAAGCATCGTACTTTTGCCAGTATTCTTTTTTATCACCCCAGGAGTTTGAAGGCTCTAATACTTCTTCGGGAACATCGGGACAAGTTAAAGGAACCTTGAAACCGAAAAGTTTATCTTTTCTGAATTTTACTTTATCGAGTTTGCCTTCGAGAGCAGCGTTTAACAGATTTCTTGTGTGGCGTATGCTAATACGTTTGCCCACGCCGAATCTTCCGCCTACCCATCCGGTATTAACAAGCCAAACATTCGATTTATTTTTTATCATTCTTTGTTTCAGCATTTCAGCGTAATCGAAAGGATGACGAACCATAAAGGGAGCTCCGAAACACGCGCTGAATGTAATCTGCGGCTCAATTCCTAAACCTATTTCCGTACCCGCTATTTTAGAGGTGTATCCGCTTATAAAATGGTACTGGGCCTGTTCGGGACTAAGTTTTGCGATCGGGGGCAAAACACCCGAAGCGTCGCAGGTTAAGAAAATAATATTTTTTGGATGTGAATGAACATAACCATTTGGTACTGTATTAGGAATAAATTCAATTGGATATGAAGCGCGCGTATTTTCAGTAAGTGTATCATCGTTTAAATCTATTCTTCTTGTAATCGGATCGAATACAACGTTTTCTAATATTGTTCCGAAAGATCTAGTGCATTTGTAAATTTCCGGTTCAGATTCTGCAGAAAGACGAATTACTTTTGCATAACATCCTCCTTCAAAATTAAATACGCCGTTGCTGCTCCATCCATGTTCATCATCGCCAATTAATTTTCTGCTTGGATCCGCTGATAAAGTTGTTTTACCCGTTCCGCTTAAACCAAAAAATAAAGCCGCGTCTCCTTTGTCTCCAACGTTGGCCGAACAATGCATAGGAAGCACATCATCGAATGTTAATAAGAAGTTAAGCACTGTAAAGATTGATTTTTTTATTTCACCGCCGTAAAGAGTATTTGCAATAACCGCGGTTCTTTCGTCGAAGTTTATAATTATTCCAGTCTCGCTTCTAGTTCCGTCGACTTTAGGATCAAGTTTAAATCCGGGCAGACAAATAACAGTAAATTCCGGCATAAAGTTTTTTAATGTTTCTCTGTCATCGACGGTTATAAACATATTTCTCGCGAATAATGAATGCCATGCATGCTGGGTTATAATTCTTACAGGCATTTTATATTCGGGATCCGCGCCTGCGAAACAATCCTGAACAAACAACTCTTCACCCTGGCAATAGGCATGAACTCGTGACATCAATGCATTAAACTTTTCAGTAGTAAAAGGACGATTATATTCGCCCCACCAGATTTTAGATTCTGTTGATTGTTCTTTTACTACAAATTTATCCGCTGCTGCACGTGCGGTATGTTTGCCCGTATTAACTACAAGAGGGCCCTGGTTTGCCAGTTTTCCTTCGTTTCTAAATATTGCTTCTTCGTATAAAGCCGAATCGGAAAGATTCCAGTAAACTCTATCGAGATATTCAAGACCTTGATTTTTCAGTCTGAAATCGGAAGCCAATTCCATTGCTTCCTTGCTTGCGGGTGTGCTGAATTCTAGGTATTTACTCATGCCCAATCCCTCACTAATTTTCTATCGCCAATATAAAGTTCATTTGGTGAGTTTAAATCAAGCGCCCATTTCATTCTGTCAATTCCTTCTGTAATATCTTTTATTGTACCGCAGAAACTGATTCTTAAAAATCCTTCCATACCGAACTCAACTCCCGGAACGGTAAGAACCTGAACTTTATCGATTAATAAATTTGAAAGCTTCATTGAGCTTTTTTCATAATGGCTGAAATCCGCGAATGTATAAAATGTTCCGTCGGGTTTATAAGTCTTAACTCCTTCAAAAGCGTTTAACCTGTCCATTAAAATATTTCTATTGTTTTCAAGAGTCACTCTCAAACTTTCAACACTTGATTGAATTCCGTTTAATGCGCCGACGGCTGCTTTCTGCAATAATACCGAAGGACCTGAGGTTTGATGCCCCTGAATGTTTGTCATAGCTTCAATAACTTTTTTATTTCCAACCGCCCAGCCTATTCTAAATCCCGTCATAGCATACTGTTTTGAAACACCGTTAATTACAATTATTTTGGAATTTTCCGATTTGTCCTTTGCGTAGTCAAAACAGTTAATAGGTTTTTTACCGTCAAATATTAGGCGGTGATAAATATCATCCATAATTAAATAGATATCTTTCTTTTCACAATATTCAACAATATTAGCGATAAACTCTTCAGAATACATTGCGCCGCTTGGGTTATTGGGACTGTTAATAATAATTGCTTTTGTATAAGAACTTACTCTTTGTTCAATATCTTCTATTGTTGGATAGAATGAACCGTCTTCGGCAGGAGCGCATACGGGAATTCCCTGACAAAGCTTAATCATTTCGGGGTAGCTTACCCAGAACGGGGAAGGGTATAATACTTCTTCCTGCGGATTAACAATTGCCTGAAGAGCAACCATTAAAGCTTGCTTTGCCCCTCCGGATGCAATTACATTTTTCGGAGAAACTTTTCTGTTGTAGTATTCTTCAGTGTAACGGATTATTGCCTGCTTTAACGCTGGTATTCCGTCTGCCGGCGCATAACGTACTTCACCTGTATTTAAGTGTGCCGAGGCCGCCAATATTGCGTCCATAGGTGCTTTACTTTTTGGTTCACCGCCGCCCAAGTGAATTACAGGGTCACCTTTTTCTCTTAAGATTGCGGCCTTTTCATTTAATGCGAGCGTGGGTGAGGATTTAATACTTCGAGCAATTTGACTAAGACTCATAATTCAACCTTGTGATTTATTTTTAGTTTAGTTAACAGCATCGTGATATCCAAAAATAGAGGGCTATTAAAAGATAAGCAAGTAGAATTTAAATTCGAGCTTTTGTCTTTAGCGGATTTTTGATTTTTTATACAAAAATTTGTTGTGCGATTTCATTTTGTAATTTGAAAAATTGGATTTAAAGGCATGAGGTTGTAAATGAAATTAATATTTGTGCATCTGCTATTTTTACCCCGAACAAATGATTCAGAAAATTACTAAATGAAGAATCATTTCTCCTTAAGCTACATTTTCCATTAATAATGTTTGATCATTATGTTCAATTGAGGAAAGGAATTTTACTTTCGGATTTTTTTCCATTGCCATTTTTAATGAAAATTCAGATTCAGCAATAAAAACAAGATTATCATTTTTATCGTTATAAAGAGAATTAAAGCGAAGTTTCGTCAGTTCATCAATATCACTTTTATTATTGTACTTTAGCCAAAACGCTTTGTAAGAAGCCATTGGTGAAAACTCAACACTGGCGCCGTATTCATGCAGCAGTCTGTACTTTAAAACGTCAAATTGAAGTTCTCCGACAACGCCGACTACTTTTTTATTCCCAAAATTTTGTACGAATAACTGAGCAAGTCCCTCGTCCGTTAAATATTGAATTCCTTTTTCAAGCTGTTTCGATTTGAACGGATCGGTGTTTCTGACAATTCTGAACACTTCAGGTGAGAAACGCGGAATGCCTTTGAACATAAAGCTTTCACCTTCGGTTAAAGTATCGCCTATATTAAATATGCCTGAGTCGTATAATCCAATAACATCGCCGGGGAATGCTTCTTCAAGCAGTGATTTGCTTTGCGCCATAAACGATGCTGGGTTCGCAAATTTGAGCTGCCTGTCTAATCTTACGTGATGATAAAATTTATTTCTTTCGAACTTTCCCGAACAGACTCTTAAAAATGCAATTCTGTCTCTATGTTTCGGATCCAGGTTCGAATGAATTTTAAATACAAAACCGCTGAAGTTCTTATCGGCCGGTTTTACGGTTCCATTTGTAGCTTCTCTTTCAATAGGTCCGGGGGCAATTTCTATAAAGGTATCAAGCAGTTCTCTAATACCGAAATTATTTACCGCGCTGCCGAAAAATACGGGAGCCAGATTGCCCTTTAAGTATTCTTCAGTGGAAAATTTCTCATAGATACCGTCAATCAATTCAACATCGTGTCTAAGCTTTTGTGCGTCGCCGCCGAACTTTTCATCCAAGCCTTTATCATTCAATCCGTTAAATATACTTATGTCCTCTTCTACTTTGGATTTGTTTGGTTTGTAAAACGCAAAAGAATTTTTATAAATATTGTATACACCCCTAAACTGATATCCCATTCCAAGCGGATATGTTAACGGCCTTACTCTTATTGAAAGTTTTGATTCCAATTCATCAAGAAGTTCAATAGGATTTTTACCTTCTCTATCCAGCTTATTAATAAATATTATAACCGGTGTATTTCTCATTCTGCAGACCTGCATCAATTTTTCGGTCTGTTCTTCAACTCCTTTAACGCAGTCGATTACAAGAATTACGCTGTCAACAGCGGTTAATGTTCTGTAGGTATCTTCAGCAAAATCTTTGTGGCCGGGAGTATCGAGCAAGTTAACTTTATGATCTTTATAACTGAAGGAAAGTACAGAAGTAGCTACGGAAATTCCCCTTTGTTTTTCAATTTCCAGAAAATCCGAAGCCGCTGTCTTTTTTATTTTGTTTGATTTAACGGCGCCGGCAATTTGAATTGCGCCGCTGTATAAAAGCAGCTTTTCTGTTAAGGTAGTTTTTCCCGCATCGGGGTGGCTTATAATTGCAAATGTTTTTCTTTTATTTATTTCGGAAATATTGGACATCTTTTAAATCCTGTTTTAAAGTCTTAATAATTGATTGAAATATTTGGGTAGCAGAACTAATAGAGTATGAAAAGGGACTTCAGCGAACCCTTTTTCTACTAAATAGGCATGTATGTACTAATTTTCTGTTTCATTGGGGGGTAATTTACAAAATTCATTTGAAATTATATAATCTTTTTTTCAGCAAAAAAAGATTACCGGCTGAATAATTCCGGTAAATTTTCCCTTAGACTTCATTTATTTCGTTTATTATTGCTTCAAGCTGTCCAAGATTTGTTATTGTAAAAAGCTTTTTGTTTTTAATATGTCTATGTTTTTTTTCAATTTGATTATAGTCAAGCATTTCTTCTGATTTAAGTTCCCTATTTATGAATACGGGAATTAATCCCGCGGCATTTGCTCCTTCAATATCATCATTTGCGTCCCCTACAAATAATACTTCTTCCGGTTTCAAATTTGTTTTGTTTAAGGCTGTATCAAAAATTCTTTTATCGGGTTTTTTAAATCCGACTTTCCCTGAAATAGTAATACTTGAAAAATAAATATCCATCTTATCTTGATTAATAATTTTTTTTACATGCTCCGGATGGTCAAAATTTGAAATCAACCCGAGAATGTAATTATTCTTTAATATATCAAGAATAGGGATTGCTTGTTCATCAATAGAAATATGTTTTTGCCAGGCGGCTAAATTTTCTTCGGCGATGTTACTGATAAACTCCGGCGGTATATTATAATTTAATTCTTCCGAAAGCCGCAGTATTCTGTTTTCAAAAACACTTAGATTAGAATTACAAACCAGGGGTTCTTCCTTACTGAAGAATCCCCCGCAAGCTGCTGAAAGAGATTCCCTGGTTAAATTTTTATCGAACAATAAAAAATTTTTATAAAACGTGTCAAGCCAGTCATTCCATGCTTGATTCATGTTGCCGTATTTATATAATGTGCCGTATAAATCAAAGAATACACCCTTAACCGCCAAAATAATTCCTTATTGTTTTGTAAACTCCAATATCCTTGAATTTAGAATATCACCCTCTTCCACATAAATTGTAATTGAAAATTTATTTCCCTGAACGGTATAAGGAATATATTCAGGTTCTCCCTCTGATGTAAGTACAATTATATCACCGTTTAGATTCCATGTACCGCTTCGGTTTTCGTTTTTGCCTTCAATTGTATTTGACATTGAGAAGGTCTTATCCGAGTTTACCTGAAGAGTGATTGACATATTTGCCTGTTCAGGAGTAAGAACTGTTGTGCCGCCTAAATCTGTAACGGATACTTTTGTTAAAACCCATGTGCCCACAAATCCGCTTTCACGGGATGATAACGGATTTGAATTATCTTCATCGCTGCTGCAGCTGTTTGAAATAAAAGCAAAAGAAATAAATAAAAATAATAACACTGATTTCAAGTATAATTTTTTCAATAACATTTTAAGCTCCCAAAAGAATAATAATTAGCTAAATAAATCTAACCACAAAGCATTTTTTAATTCAAGTCAAATATCATATAATAATGTCATTAATTGTCATCATTTTATAACATAAGTATTTTATATATAATTTAATCTTTCTGTGCATATTCTTTATTGTTGAAATTAAATTCTCTATTTTAATGTGAAGAACATTTAATTGATAAAAATAATTAATAAAAATTATTTATCGGCTGTATAATTTCAGCTGAATAATTTAATGCAGAACAAATCTATAAAACTAATCTATTAACGGGACGTTTTAATGACCTCTGAAAAAAAAGAATTACGTAATCCCTGGTTTTGGATTCCATCCTTATACTTTGCCGAAGGTATTCCGTACGTAATAGTTATGACTGTGTCGGTAATTATGTATAAAAGACTTGAAATATCCAACACCGAAATTGCTCTTTATACAAGCTGGCTTTACTTGCCGTGGGTAATTAAACCATTGTGGAGCCCGGTTGTGGATATATTAAAAACAAAAAGATACTGGATAGTTTTAATGCAGCTTGTAATTGGCGCTGGATTAGCCGGCGTCGCTTTAACTATTCCTGCCGATAATTTTTTCAAATACTCTCTTATTTTTTTATGGCTTATGGCTTTCAGTTCGGCTACTCATGATATTGCCGCCGACGGATTTTATATGCTGGGTTTGACAAAAAATGATCAAGCTTTTTTTGTAGGAATAAGAAGCACATTTTATAGAATTGCAATGATTACAGGTCAAGGTCTTCTGGTTATACTAGCCGGTTATTTTGAAGAGCTGTATCCTCAGAATATTGCTACTGCATGGTCAATTACGTTTATGATTTTAGCGGGTCTATTTATAATATTTATGGTATATCATAAGTTTATTCTTCCATACCCAAAAGATGATGCACCCGCTGTATCTGACAATGGAGCGCTGTTTAAGGAATTTTTTAATACATTTATACTTTTTTTTAAGAAAAAAAATATAGGAATAATAATTGCTTTTTTGCTTTTGTACAGGCTTGGCGAATCGCAGCTTGTAAAACTTGCATCACCGTTTTTGCTTGACGCAAAAGAAACGGGCGGACTTGCACTTTCAACCGGAGAGGTAGGATTTATTTATGGCACCGTTGGTATATTAGCATTAACATTCGGCGGTTTGTTAGGCGGGTTTCTTGCAGCTAAGCACGGATTAAAATATTGGCTTTGGTGGATGCTAATTGCAATCAACCTGCCTAATGCTGTTTATATTTACCTGGCATACGCGCTTCCCGAGTCAATGTTTGTAATTAGTTTTTGTGTTGCCGTTGAACAGTTCGGTTACGGTTTCGGTTTTACTGCTTATATGTTATATATGATTTTAATCTCAGACGGCAAACATAAAACCGCTCACTTTGCGATTACAACAGGGTTTATGGCTTTGGGAATGATGCTGCCGGGAATGATTAGCGGGTGGATTCAGCAAATGCTGGGTTACCAAAACTTTTTTGTTTGGGTTTTAATTGCTACAATTCCGGCATTTATTATTACCAAATTTATAAATATAGATTCCGATTTTGGAAAAACAACCGAAAAAAATAGCTGAGATAATGAAAAAAATATTTTTCCTTTTTATAGTAGTAATAATAATTTTTCTGCCTTCGAATTTTTCTTTCAAAATGGAGGGGAGTACGAACTCTTTTAATTCAATATTTAAATTGAGCGCCGAAGATTCAGTTTGGGTTGAATCAACATTTTCAAAACTTACTCTCAGAGAAAAATGCGCTCAAATGATTTTTGCAAATGTTTCCAGCAGAAGTCTGGATACTGCATCAAAAGAATATGACGATATAATAAAACTTGTAAGTGAACATAAAATAGGCGGTGTGGTATATTTTTCTGGAAGCATTAAAGAACAAATTGATTTGACCAATAAACTTCAAAACTTATCCGATATTCCTCTTATGATTTCGGCTGATTATGAGCGCGGATTGGGTATGCGTTTAAGCGATGCGGTCGAATTCCCGTTTAATATGGCATTCGGCGCAACGGGTGATACATACCTATCTTACCTTGCCGGAAAGGTTACAGCTATTGAATCAAGAGCAATAGGGGTGCATCAAAATTACGCGCCGCTTGTTGATGTTAATACAGATTACAGAAACCCTATTATTAATGTCCGCGCATATTCGGAAGACCCGCTTGAGATTGCTTATCATTCAATGGCCTATATAAGAGGAATGCATGAAGGGAAAATGATTTCTTCGGCAAAACATTTTCCCGGACACGGAGCAACAGATCTCGATTCGCACAAAGAACTTCCTTTTATAAATAGATCAAAAGAAGAGTTTGAGAAAACTGAATTAATACCTTTCAAACTGGCAATTAAGTCAGGCGTTAAATCCGTTATGGTAGGACATTTGCAGATACCCTCATTAACGGAAGCCGACACTCTGCCCGCTACGCTTTCAAACAAAGTTATTACGGAACTTTTGAAAAATGAACTTGGATTTTCGGGGCTGGTTGTAACCGACGCAATGAATATGCACGCTATTTCTCATAATTATTCCACTTATGACGCTATGAAAATGGCGGTTAATGCAGGTAACAATATAATTACATATCCTGAAGATGAAATTGAATCAATTAATGAATTGGTAAAAGCGGTTGAAAACAATGATATAAACATTGAGTTAATTAATTCATCCGTTAAAAAAATTCTATCGGCCAAAAAATGGCTCGGATTGGATAAGGAAAAAATTGTTGATTCAGCTAAGGTTAAACAGATTGTTATAAATAATGTTGATCACCGAAGACTTGCTCAAGAAATTGCGGAAAAATCAGTAACTCTTGTTAAAGATGATAATAATATAATTCCTGTGGACCCTTCAAATTATTATAAAACTGCGTGCCTATTTTTAGCTCATAGAACATCACCATATTCCGATGAAGATATAATCCCTTTCGATAAATACGTTAAAGAAAATTTTAATTATGTTAAAACTCATAAGCTAATTTTAAAAAGTAGAAAACCGGATTTTGAAAAAGCCTACGCGGACGCAAAAAATTCCAATTTAATTTTATTGCCAGTTTTCTTAAGCATTAAATCTTTTGAAGGAAAAATTCAGCTGGATTCGTTGTTCGCTGATTTTATAAAACGAATAATTAAATTAAAAAAACCTACAATACTTATAAGTTTCGGAAATCCATATCTTTTATCTGATGTACCGGAATCACCGGCCTATTTATGTACGTACGGAAGCGTGCAGGTTTCACAAAAAGCGGCTATGGATGCGCTGCTCGGCAGAATTAATATTTCAGGCAGACTTCCAATATCGATTCCTAATACAAAATATATATATAAAAGCGGGATACAGAAAAAAAGATTAACATTGAATTTTCTGAAAGATAAGGCGGATACGAATTATAATTTTGAAAATATTGATTCATTAATGAGTAACGCGGTTAATGACAGCGTTTTCCCCGGCGGTGTTCTGCTTGTAGCTCAAAGAGGGAAGGTAATATTTCATAAACCTTACGGAAGATATACTTATGATAAAGACGCTGTTGAGATTTCGCAAGAATCTATGTTTGATATGGCCTCTTTAACAAAGGTTGTAGGCACTACTTGCGCTGCAATGTTTTTATATGACGAAGGTAAATTAAAATTAGACGAATACGTGAATTCATACCTGCCTGAATTCGGCGTAAACGGAAAACAAAAAGTAACAGTAAAAAATCTTCTTTTGCATAATTCGGGATTGGACGCATTTAAACCTTACTACAAATACTACTCCGATGGCGAAAGCGTTATTAGGGATATAATGAATAGTAAATTAAATTCTAAGCCAGGCGAGAAATATGTTTACAGCGATTTAGGAATAATTACTCTTCAAAAAGTAATTGAAAAAATTACAGGTTTATCAATCGATAATTATTTAAAAGAGAAATTATTTGATCCTCTTAAACTTAGTAATATTATGTATAACCCTCCGGCCGAGTATCAATATTATTGCGTACCATCCGAAGTCGATGGTTTCTGGCGCCATATTTTAGTCAAAGGAAAAGTTCACGATGAAACTTCATTCCTGCTGAACGGGGTTGCAGGTCACGCCGGGTTGTTTTCAACTGCGCATGACGCCGCAGTAATTATTGAAACAATAATGAATAAGGGAAATTATAACGGGAAACAAATATTTAAATCAGAAACCGTTGAAGAATGGACAAGTATTCAAGATATTAAATCAGGTCGCGGATTCGGCTGGGATACAAAGTCGGAAGGATACTCATCTGCAGGAACTAAATTTTCCGAAAATTCGTTTGGTCATACAGGATTTACCGGAACTTCTATTTGGGCGGATAAAAACCGGGATTTATTTGTTATTCTTTTAACAAATCGTGTTTACCCGACTCGCGATAATAAAAAAATTATTGAATTTAGACCGGTACTTCACGACGCTGTAATTGATGCTGTGGATTATTTCTAATTTAATCGTTTTGTGATTTATCTTTCAACGGCGATATAAAATGAGGGGCCGGCATAAGAAACTGACCCGGCGGGAATAAAATTTTGAATAACGAAAAAATAATTGAAGTTCACGGCCTTACTAAAAAGTTTAAAAATTTAACTGCCGTAAATAATCTTGAACTTAATGTTTTTCGCGGTGATGTATTCGGTTTTTTGGGCCCCAACGGTGCGGGCAAAAGCACTACAATACGTATGCTTCTCTCATTAATTAGTCCGACGCAAGGCTCAATTAAAATATTCGGCAAAGATTTAAATAAAGAAAGAAATGAAATATTAAGAAACATCGGCGCTATTGTTGAAAAGCCGGATTTCTATCTTTATCTAACTGCAATAAAAAATCTGGAAATACTAGGGAAAATTTCGGGAACCGACGTATCGAAAAAAAGATTAATGGAAATTCTTGAATTAGTAGGACTTAAAAATAGATTCAACAGCAAGGTTAAAACTTTTTCCCACGGGATGAAACAGAGACTCGGTTTGGCACAAGCCCTTCTTCATGATCCTGATTTAATAATTCTTGATGAACCAACAACAGGGCTAGATCCCCAGGGTATAAAAGAGATCCGCGATTTAATACTTTATCTTAGTAAAGAAAAACAGAAGACTATTTTTCTTTCTTCACATATTTTAAAAGAAGTTCAGATAATCGCCAACAGAATGATAATCATAAACAAAGGAACGGCTCAAATTGAAGGTTATGTTGAAGAGTTGTTATCAGCCGATAAATTTTCTGTTTCATTTGAAGTAAATGATATTGATGCGGCGCTTAAATTAATCAATTCTTCGTTTTGGATTAATTTATATAAAGATAAAATAAAGAACGAAATTGTTTTTGAAATGTCAAAAGAAGAAATACCTAAGCTTAATAAATTTCTTGTCGATAATAAAATTGATGTTAATGCCGTTGTTCCAACCCGTTCCCTTGAAAATTATTTTCTTAAAATTACCGAAGGGAGCCGCGAATGATAAAGTTAGTTTGGCTTGAACTTCAGAAAATTTTCAGAAAAATTAGAACCTATATTGGTTTTATCGCTATCGGTATAATAATTCCTATAGTTCAGGTTGCGCTTTATTTAGAGGGAGAAAAATATATTAACTTCGCAACTCAGAACCTGCAGCAGTCCTTCTTGTTTGTAGGCAACCTGTTAAACGGCTACCTGATTGCAAATATAGTTTTACAGTCATTATTTATACAAATCCCTTTTTTAATTGTACTTGTAGGCGGGGATCTGCTTGCGGGGGAAGCTACCGCGGGCACATATAGAATGCTGCTTACCCGGCCGCTTTCAAGATTTAAATTAATCACTTCAAAATTTATTGCCGGAATAATTTATACAAATTTATTAATCCTTTGGCTCGCTGTTTTAAGTTTGGGAATATCGGTTTTGTTTTTCGGAACAGGAGAATTATTAGTACTTAAAGATAAAATTTATATATTCGCCGAGAATGATGTGTTATGGAGATTTATATTTGCATACGGTTACGCCACGCTAAGTATGACAACTGTTATGGCTCTTTCATTCCTGTTCTCATCGCTTGTCGAAAATGCGATTGGCCCTATTGTAGCTACAATGGCGGTAATTATAATATTTCTGATAATCTCGGCCCTGCCAATTGAATCGCTTGAATATATAAAACCGTATTTATTTATTAATCATATAAACGAATGGCGCGCTTTTATGTCTGATCCCGTTGACTACGGAAAAGTAATGACTTCCGGACTTGTTTTACTCGGGCATATTTTGGGTTTATATTTTATTACTCTCTATTTATTTATTAAGAAAGATATTCTTTCATAAAGGTAATCATGAAAAAATTATTAATATTTTTATTTATTTCTTTTTCCCTGTCAGCGCAAAATAAAGATCCTTATAAAATTCTGGACGCGGTAAAAGAAAATTTTAATACAATTAAAGATTACGAAGTTGACGCTACAATTACAGTTGACGTGAATTTTCTGCGTGTGCCGGAATCAAAAGCTAAAATATATTTTAAACAGCCCGATAAACTTAAATTGGATTCAGAAGGATTTGCCCTGCTTCCTAAGGAAGGTATAAATTTCTCGCCGAATAAATTATTAAGCGGGGATTTCAGCGCGATTTATATAAAAGCCGACACACTGCAAAAGCATAAGGTTGATATTGTTAAAGTAATTCCGACAAACGATTCTGCCGGAGTTATTCTTACAACTCTTTGGATTGATTCCAATTTAAGTGTAGTGAGAAAAATGGAAACCACTACAAAAAAGAACGGTACTTTTGAAATAAAATTAAATTACGATAATAGCGGCAATAATTTTCTTCCTTCAATTGTTATGCTGATGTTTAATGTGAATGACATACAAATTCCAAAAGCTATTTCGGGTGAGATAAATAATGACGGCAGCTCCGATAATAAAAAGAAAAAAGACGAACCGATGATCGGCACAGTAACAATTAAATACAGCAATTACAAAATTAACAAAGGCATTAAGGATTCATTTTTCGAAAAAGAAAAAAGATAGCTGCTCTTATTGCTACTCAAATATTGCCTAAAATGTTTTTAATTATTTTTACATTTTTATTCATGTTAAATAAATAGTTATTAGCATGATAGATTTCTACTTTTCCAAATAATTATAAGGAGAAGTACCCAATGAATTCAATCAAAAAAATGTTTTGCTTAAAGTATTCTTCCCTGAATTTATTCTTGCTTATTTTAATTTTATTAATCCCTCAGCACGGTGAACTATACTCACAGGATAATACATATATTGAATTGACAGGAGGTTTTGCAAAAAGCCAGGAAAACGGGATGGGTACGATTTTAACTGTCTCAAAAAAAATTACCGGCAAATTATTTTTAACAGCGTCAACCGGATATTTTTCATTTGAAAACAGTGAAAGCAGCTCTAATCCGTTCAGAGATTCAGACCTAATTGTTAATGTTAATAGGGAGAAATTTATAATCCCATTAGAAATAGGCGGAATTATTGAATTCGGACAAAACAACTTCAAACCGTATATTAAATTCTCCGTAAGTTATAATTATGTTGAATATTTTATTCATAAAGACATATTTGGCGGGGATCAATCTATCGGTTATTTGAGAAGCGAAAAGGAATACAAAACAAATGTATTACCCGGATATGGTTTAGGTATGGGAACTTCCTACCTAATAAATCAGGATATAAAAATTGGTATAAATTTTACAATGCAGCAGGTATCAAACATCAACCGGTATATAAGACTTATGGCAGGCATATCGTATATTATTTAATTTCGGACTAAATAATAATCCATGTTTTTCTTAAAGCTTAAACCTGTATTTAATTAGCATTATTCTTAATTCTCCCTTAATTTACAACTCTTTAATAATAATCTGATGGAAAATGAAAATAATTATTGCCGGGGCCGGCGAAGTTGGATTTCACCTTGCCAAACAGCTCTCAAATGAAGAACATGATATTACGGTTATTGATGTTGATGCCGCACAGTTAAGCAGATGCAACGCGGCAACGGATGTTCTTACAATAACGGGTTCCTCAACAGCTATTGATGTGTTAAAATCAGCCGGTATTCAAAAAACCGACCTGCTCGTTGCTGTTACTTCGTCTGAATCTGTTAATATTAATACAACAATTCTCGCAAAGAAACTCGGCGCAAAACAAACTATAGCCAGGGTAGGAAACGCCGAATATATTTCAGAAGAAAACAGGAAAATGTTTAAGGAAATGGGAATAGATTATTTGATCTATCCCGAAGAACTTGCCGCGCAGGAAGTAGTAAAACTTATTGAAAGAGCGGCGGCTACGGATATCATCGATTTCGAAGACGGGAAACTTTCTCTGCTTGGCCTAAAGATAGATTTAAATACTCCCGTTTTAAGAAAATCAATAAAAGATATTGCAAGTGAATACAGCCAGTTTGATTTTAGAATTGTTGCAATCCACCGGGGTATGAGAACAATAATTCCCAAAGGGGATGATATATTCCTTAACAATGATCAAATCTTCGTGATTACTACCCCCGAAGGAACCGATGAAGTTGTTCGTCTTGCCGGAAAAGATAAAACCAAAATTTCGGATATTATGATTCTGGGCGGCGGTAAAATTGGAAGAAAATCGGCGAAACAGCTTGAGCATAACTTAAATATAAAACTGATTGAGTCCGATAGAGAAAAAACAGCCGATCTTGCGGATTATCTCCAAAAAACATTGGTAATACAAGGTGACGGAAGGGATATAGATTTACTTGCGCAGGAAGGCATTGTAGATATGGACGGGTTTATTGCGGTTACCAACGACGCCGAAACAAATATTATAACTTGTTTGATGGCTAAGCATCTCGGCGTTAGCAAAACAATTGCGCTTGTTGATAACGTTGATTATATACCTCTTACGCAAACAATAGGATTGGATTCTTTAATTAATAAAAAACTTATAGCAGCAAATAATATATCAAGATTTATTAGAAAATCGAATATTGTTTCTATCGCTACATTACAGGGTATTGACGCCGAAGTGCTTGAATATATTGCAAAACCTGGTTCACAGATAACAAAAAAACCCGTACGTGATTTGAAATTCCCAAAAGATGCGATTATAGGCGGAGTAATTCGAGGTGAAAAAGGGTTTATTTCCGTGGGCGATACACAGGTTATTGCTAACGATAAAGTGGTTTTATTTACCTTGCCCGGTGCCGTTAATAAAATAGAGAAGTTTTTTCAATAATGCTTAATCTTAAAATTATTTTTAATGTGCTTGGATTTTTATTAGTGCTCGACGGATTTTTTATGCTGTTGGGTATTCCATTCTCTATTTATTACGGGGATAATGATATTGTTGTTCTGCTTGCCTGCGGAGCTTTAACTTCAGGGACAGGAATTTTAATAAAATACTTTACGCGCAACCATAAAAAAGAAATAAGAGCCAGGGATGGTTATGTCGTTGTTTCATTAGGTTGGATTGTACTTTCTCTTTTCGGCGCTCTTCCTTTCGTAATTCACGGATCAATTCCAAGTTATACAGACGCATTTTTTGAAACGATGTCCGGCTTCACAACTACCGGTGCGTCAATATTAAATGACATTGAATTAATGCCTCACGGTTTATTATTCTGGCGAAGCGTTACACAATGGCTGGGCGGAATGGGAATGATTGTATTGTCTCTTGCTATTCTTCCTATACTGGGAATTGGCGGTATGCAGTTATTTGTTGCCGAAGTGCCGGGCCCGACAAAGGATAAAATTCATCCCCGTATTAGTGAAACGGCTAAAAGACTTTGGGGCATCTATGTTATATTCACACTAGCCGAAGCAATTTTGCTTTTTTTAGGGGGCATGAACATTTTTGACTCAATTAATCATTCATTTACTACAATGGCTACCGGCGGGTTTTCAACTAAACAAGCGAGCATAGCATATTATGATTCTCCTTATATCCAATATGTTATAACGATATTTATGTTTCTTGCAGGAACAAGTTTTGTTATACATTATCACGCGCTGCACGGCAATTTTAAGGTAGCTTCAAAAAATGATGAGTTTAAGTTCTATTCAAAAGTAATAGGTGTAATCATAGTTTTTGTGGCAATTGGTTTGTTCCTGAACAATTACGGAAGTGCCGAAAAATCATTTAGAGACGCTTCCTTTCAAATAGTGTCGATGATTACTACTACAGGATTTATTACAGCCGATTATGAATTGTGGGGTTCTTTCTACCAGCTGTTATTTTTTCTTTTGTTATTTACGGGCGGATGCGCCGGTTCAACAGGCGGGGGAATAAAATTTGTTAGGCATCTTATACTGCTTAAAAACAGTTTCTCTGAATTAAGAAGATTAATACACCCTCGTGCTGTAATTCCTGTCAGGTTTAATTCAAATTCCGTTCCGGCCGAAATTATTTCTAACATACTCGCATTTTTTCTTTTCTATATTTCGATTTTTGTCTTTGGTACAATTATAATGGCTTTTCTCGGTATGGATTTTCTTTCGGCAATGGGAGCTGTTGCTACTTCACTTGGAAATGTAGGCCCGGCAATAGGCTCAGTTGGACCGTCGTCAAACTTTGCGCATATTCCGGATTTAGGAAAATGGGTGCTTTCTTTTTTAATGCTGATGGGCAGACTTGAACTTTTTACAATTTTAGTAATTATATCACCGTCGTTTTGGAAAAGATAATTATGCTACAGGTTTAAGATTCATTTTTTATATTGATTTTTTATTCTCAATTTTTTTGCGAGGTTATGAAAAAAGTTTTACTAATTATACTGTTTTCATTTTTTATATTTCTAAATATTAAAGCTCAGCAGTTGTATTTCTGCAAGACCCATACAACCGACGGTAAACCGATAGACGCGCAGATTGAATGGACAATAAAACCGTGGGGTGAAACTTTAGAAGTTCTTTTTGATAATGAAGGAAAAACAATAGATGGATCTTATGCTTACATATTTATTGACAGGGAAGTAAACGGAAAATACGAACCTTTTGACAGCAAAGCCGTAAAACTTAAATACGGATCTACATGGATTTCATACGCGTTTAAATTTGTTGAACTGGGCAGGTACAAGGCATACTTTATAAACTCCAATCAGGACACTCTTGGTTCGGAAAGATTAACGCTTAAATTAGAAGAAAGTTTCGGTACAACTTCAAAAAAATTAAGCAGCATTTATTACGACAGAATCAGATTAGTTTTTTGTGAAAGAGTAATTGCAGGAAGAATTATTAATGAAAAATCTTATGTTTCAATGTCAAAAGACGGCGGAAATGTTCATGTTTATTTAATAAGCAAAACACCGCTAAATTCAAATAAGCTTGTCGTTGATATTTGGAAACAGAAAGAAAACAGTTTTGATTACGAACAGTATATTGAATCTAAAAAGTATGCTATGCTTCCTTCTTGGCCCGATGTGTTTTTTAGGTATAGATTTAAAGCCCCCGGGAATTATAAAGTTGCAGTTTATAACAGTGACGAAGTTTTGATTAAATCAGGTTTCATTAAAGTAATTAAATAACTTATGAGGAATTAATGAAAGGAATAGTTTTAGCCGGCGGTGCGGGTACAAGATTATATCCCGTTACAAAAGTTTACAGTAAACAGCTCGCGATGATTTATGACAAACCTTTGATTTATTATCCGCTTTCAATATTAATGATGGCGGGGATTAAAGATATTTTAATTATTTCAAACGATGAAACCATACCGCTTTATCAAAAACTTTTTGAAGACGGTTCGCAGGTTGGAATAAATATTGAGTACGCCGTTCAGAAAGCCCCGAACGGAATCGCCGAGTCGTTTTTAATCGGAGAGAAATTTATAGGAAGTGATAACGTTACATTAATTCTCGGCGATAATATTTTTTACGGAAAATTGGATTATTTATATAACGCCCTTGAAAAAAGCAAAAACGGCGGAGCAACAATATTCGCTTACCAGGTTAAAGATCCTAACCGGTACGGTATCGTTGAATTTAATGAAGAAGGCAAAGCAATTTCAATTGAAGAAAAACCTAAAATTCCTAAATCCAATTTTGCCGTGCCGGGTTTATATGTTTACGACAACAGAGTGATTGAAATTACCAAAAACTTAAAACCATCGGCAAGAGGCGAACTTGAAATAACCGATGTTAATAAGATTTACCTGCAGGAAGGAAAACTTGGCGTAGAAAAAATAGGACGCGGAGTTGCCTGGCTTGATACGGGAACTCCCGAAGCTCTTCTTCAGGCGTCAAACTTTTTCGGCGTAATTGAAGACAGACAGGGACTTAAAGTCGCATGCATTGAAGAGATAGCGCTTTATAAAAAATTTATTACAAAAGAAGTTTTTAATAATCTGGTTAAAAGCCTGCCGAATTCGCAGTACAGGGAATATCTTGAAAACCTTATGTAATTGGAATAATATTATTCTTATTTAAGAAATCATTTTTTTACAGGCAGATATTTTATCTGCCTTAATTTTTAAAGTATGCCAGAACAATTCGATAAGTATTCTTCAAATAAATTTATTAGAATTATTTTTATTGCCGCCGGATGGATTTTCGTCGGTTTGGGAATAATAGGAATATTTTTGCCCGTAATGCCGACAACAATATTTCTAATTATTGCCGCCGCTTGCTTTGCACGAAGCTCTGAAAAATTTTATAACCAGCTGCTTAACAATAAATATTTAGGAAAATATATAAGAGATTATTTGGAGAATAAGGGTATGCCTCTCCGCGCCAAGATAATAGCGATAATTATGATTAACACTGTTATTGGTTATTCCGCATTTTTTGCGGTAGAAACTTATTGGGTGAAAATATTACTATTAATTATTGCCGTTAGTTTAACTGTATATCTTATTTCGTTAAAAACTTTATATCATGAAACCAAATCGACATAAAATTTTAATTATATAAAAAAATGAGACAATAAATAAAATTCTCTCTTAATTTATATAAAGCAAGATTAGGATTTTTTTTTAGAAACTTACGGATTTTTTACTTCTTAAATGAAAACGAAGTGTTAGAAATACCGCTACGGTTAATAATCCTACTGCAAACCCGATCCATACGCCGACAGCGCCCAGACTAAGATTAAATGCAAGATAATATCCGAGCGGAATCGCAAAAAGCCAGTATGATGCAAAAACAATAATTAAAGGTATTGTAACGTCGGTTAAACCCCTAAGTATGCCGAATGCTGTTGCTTGTATTCCGTCAAAAATTTGAAAAAGTGAAGCCACAATTAATAATGATGAAGCAAGTTTAATTACTTCGATATCATTAATATAAATTAAAGGAAGATAGTTCCTGAATAAAATGAACAAAATTGCGAACACAAACATAACTGAGGCCGCAAGAAGAATTGCCGAAAAACCCGCAGCTCTTGTATTTTTTATATCTCTTTCTCCAACGGCGTTGCCTACCCTGATTGTTCCCGCCGCCGATATTCCCAAAATTACCATATATGTTGCCGAAGCCAGATTTATTGCAATTTGATGAGCGGCCAATTGCACTGTTCCGATCCACCCTACCATTATTGCGCCGAACGCAAAAGCTGCGACTTCAAGAAAATATTGTAATCCCGAAGGAAGTCCTATCCCAATTAATTTTCTTATCATCTTTTTATTAATACTTCTAAACTTTAGAGACGTATCGTATTCCCGGTATTTAACTGACTTAATTACATAAAACATTAACGCTAATGCCATAATTGTGCGTGTAGTTGTAGTTGCGTATCCTGCTCCGTCAAGCCCCATAGGTTCAAAACCTAAATTACCGAAAATTAATACCCAATTTAAAAATGCGTTAACAATGTTTGCCGATATTGATAAATACATCGGAGGATTTACATCGGATATTCCTTCAAGAAATTGCCTGTAAATTTGAAAAAGCATAAATGGAATTACAGAAAAGCCGAGTATCCGTAAATACGATATAGCTAAAATCTCTACATCCGCAGGCTGCTTAAGATATATAATAAGATCGCTTCCGAAATATATAAAACCTAACAAAACAACCGCGGCGCTTAAGTTAACAATTAATCCCTGCCTTAGAACTACGCCGCATTCTTCATTATTCCTGCTTCCTTTCGCGATTGCTACAAGCGGGGTTATAGCCATTGACATACCTATGCCTATAACCAGTACTAAAAAGAATAATCCGTTTACTAACGCGGCTGCTGCGAGAGGGGCGGCTCCAAGTTTGCCGACCATTAAACTATCGACAAAACCCATCATCGTGTGACCTAGCTGTCCGATTGAGACAGGTATTGCCAGTTTTACGGTTTCTTTTATATGTTTTTTAAATGACGGCATTTCAGACAAATTCTAAATTCATTATATTTATTAACTTCTTATTTGTGTAATTTATGGACAAATTTCATTAAATTAAAAATTGATTACGGCAATTTAGCAAATTAAGTAGTATTGGACTCTACTTATTTAAGAAAATTCGGGAGAATATTTCATGGGTATATTATCCGGCAATAAAAAAGAAGCCGATAGGTTAATTCAAGAGAACGACGATCTTAGAAATAAGCTTCATACTGTGCTGGAAAAACAAGGCAGTTTTGAAGAACTCGAAAAAAAACTCGCCTTAGCTAAAAAAGAATTAAGCGAAATTGCAAATGAACAAAGCCAGATTGAAAACAGCATCCGCGATATATTTAATGAAAGCGAGCAGAAAAAAAATGAGCTTAAAGAGCTGACTGACAAAATAAACGAACTGCAGGATATAAAAGATAATCTTCAGAACGCTATTCATTATACGGAAGAAGAGACTGAAAAAGCGGAAAAGAAAAAAATAGAAAACACAATTAAAAATGAAAAACTGTCAGAAGAAATTTCGGAAAAAGAAAATAGAATTAACCAGCTGAATGAAAGTCTTGATGAACTTGAACTGAAGGTAAAAGAACATAAAGAAAGTTTCGATCAATTATCGGAAGCCGAAGTTAAATTAAAAGATATAGAAGCCAGAAATAAAGAATTGCAAAAACAGAATGAAGCGTATTTAAAAGAAAATAAAGAAATAGAATTTAAAATTCTTTCTTTAAGAGACGACGAAGAAAGACTTAATGAAAAAATAGAATCGTTTAAATCCGATGAAAAAAAGAAGAATGAAATTATTAGAAAACTTAACGAACAAATTTCGTTAAATGAGGAAATTAAAAGCAACCTTGACCAAAGCCTCAGTCTAATTGTAAATCAACTTGCTGAAAAAGATAAACTTTTCAGCGAGTATTCGGATAAAAAAGAATCTTTCATAAGTGAAATTATTAACAAACAAAGCGAACTGGCTGCTGTTAAGCAGAATCTCGAATCATCCAAGTCTGATTTGGAAAAACTTATTCAGGAAAATGGAAATTATACCGCGCGACGCGATGATCTGCTTGATGAAATTAAAAAGTTTGAAAGAGTAAAAAATGAAATTCAGCAGGAAATTCTGAATAAAAGAGATCAGGAAGAAAAACTTACAGGCGAAATTGAAGCTGTAAGAGTCAGGGTAAACGAAATTGAAAAAAGAAAATATGAAATAGAAGAAAGTCAGCTTGAACTTGAAAAAATATTATCGGGCACTTTGGAACGTTATACGGGCGAAGTAAATATTGCAAATCAAAAACTGGGCTCTCTTAAAAAAATAATTCTTGATAAGGATAGACAGCTTAGTGAAATTGAAAAACAGGTGCTTGAAAAATCTACGCAGATTGCCGAATACGCCGGACTTGTAAAAGTGCTTCACAAAGAAAGAGCATCTTTTGAGCAGATTGTTTCCGGACTTAAAGATGAACAGGACGAAATGAATAATTTGATAGCTTCGCTTAAAGATAAAGAGAATGATAGACGCATTGCTCTTCACCAGTTAAAAACGGAAACCGAATCCATCCAAGTTAAAAAAATGGAGCTCGAAAGAGAGTTTAAATTAATATTAAAATCAACTTCGGATAATTTTTCGCTTCTTGAGGATAAAAAGAAAACCATACTCGAAGAAATGAAATCAAACGACGAAATTCTTGAAACTGTTCATAAAAATATTTCCGAAGCTAAAACTCAATTACAGGCTATTAAAAAAGAAACCGCGGCTGTGGAAATTGAAAAAGAAAAAAATACAGCTAAGATTTCTGAACTAATTGCACTTGAAAAAAATCTTCAGTCGAAAATTTCATTGCTTAAAAAAGAAGCCGGTGACGAAGCTAAAAACGAACAAGAAACCGACGATTAATGTAATTGATTCATTATTTTATTTTTTTGATCATTATTTTATACAGTAAATAAAATTCGTAAAGTACCAGTTCTAATGTTTTCGTTAATTTTTACGGAAAAAATGTAACGGTTTTATGAAAGTGTATCATTTCAAAGCACTCCTATTTGCAAATCAATTCAAAATAGATGGATTATTAGCTAATTAGGACTTGGTATATTTTTTGTTTATATCATATATTAAAATCAGAATTATTTTTATAATGACTCAACAAATAGGGTTAAATAATGGCGGGTTTCAAATATTTCGTATTGTTAATAATATTTTTAAATATAAATATATTCGCCTCAGATCAGCAGAGTTTGCCGAAATATGACTCGGCGGCTGTTTATATGAAAAACTCAGTTTATCCTCTTAAAATAGAGTTGTTTGAAATTTATAAAAAAATACCGGCGGATATCGTAATGCTCGGCGATTCGCGCACAGACGGCGTAAACTGGAATGAGTTACTGGGACGCCCAAATATTGTTTCGCGCGGTATCCCTAGCGATGTAACCGAGGGTTTCCTTGCTAGAATGGAATATGTGTATAACCTTGAACCCAAATACTGCATTGTACAAGGCGGATTAAATGATATCTATAATTGGACTGCGGTTGAAAAAATATATCAAAATTATGTTAGAATTATAAGCGGACTTCGATCAAAAGGGATAAAACCTATTCTTCAATCGGTTATCTATGCCGGGAAAATTTGGGGAAAGGATTATCTTGTACGTACAAATTCAAAACTGAAAGCCGAAGATGTTAACAAAGAAAGAAATCAGGAAATTGAAAAGTTAAACAGAATGTTAAAAAGTTACGCTAAAAGGAATAATATTATTTATATAGATTTGAATGCAGATATGTCATTCCGCGGTTTTCTTAAAGATGAATTAACTCACGACGGCGTACATTTAAATGCCCGTGGTTATAAAATTTGGGGAAGAAAAATCGACGAAGTTTTAACTGAACTGGGATTATAAAAATTTTTATTGTGTATAATTTAGGAGATAAGTATGCCCGCCAAAAATATGATAAAGCAGCCGCTGTTTATTATGGGATTAACTATAACGATTTTATTAGTTGCTTCTCTGCTGCCGCACGACATAAATATATTAGGAGTACAGGTTAGACATGTAGATATTATTTCGGACCTGAAACAGTATGACGAAAGTGAAGATGATTATTATGAAGAATATAAAAATACCGAAGATTATTTCAACAATGAAAGTGATGACTCTAGTTCTGATGACGGAGCGCTTCTTGAAAATAATAGTCTAAAAAAATATAACTATGCTGAATTTTCTGTTTTGAATAAATTAAGCGATCTGGCACAAAATTTTGCGGAAACAGAATCGGAAAAAATTGACTTATATCTTAGCTCGGCTAATTCCAAACCTAAAACAAGCAAGGAAAAAATTGTAGGAAATTTAGGCCAGCTGAAACATTTTTTTGAAGCAGTTAAAAAATCTAAAACTGAAAAAATTAGAGTCGCCCATTTCGGAGATTCCGCAATTGAAGGTGATTTAGTGACTGCGGACTTAAGAGAAAATCTGCAGAAAAAATTCGGTGGAAACGGAGTCGGATTTGTTTCAATGACTTCACAAGATATTCAGTTCCGCCAGACAACAAAACATACGTTTTCGGAAAATTGGAAAGAAGGCTCGCTGTACGGTACTAACCCTGATAGACTTCCTCTGGGTATAAGCGGTGAAAACTTTGTGCCCGATGCAAATGATGTATGGGTTCAATATGAAACAACTACAAGATATCCTTATTTAAGATCTTTCAATACCGCCAGATTATTATACTCAAATGCAAAAAATTATTCTATAAACTATTCTTTTGATAACGAACCTGCTAAAAGCGCGAGACTTGAAAGAGGAGAAAAAATTCAAGAATTAGTATTAACGACTAACAGAGACGCTAAAAAATTACATATTGATATTCCGAACAAGGACCAGGCTTATTTTTACGGAACCCTTCTTGAAAACGGAAACGGAGTTTACGTAGATAATTTCCCTTTGAGAGGAAATACCGGGGTCGACCTTTCACATTTATCGGTTGATGTTCTTAAACAATTCGATTCATTGCTGAATTATAAACTTATTATACTTCAATTCGGATTAAATGCCGCCGGATCGGTTAGAAGCAACTATTCATGGTACGAAAGAGAAATGATTAATGTTATTAATAAACTGAAAGAGGCTTTTCCCAATACAAGTTTTTTAATGTTAAGCGTTCATGATAAAAGTATGAAAAGAGGGAGTAATTTTGTTACAGATCCTTCAATACTGAAACTGTTAAAAACACAAATTAATATTGCAAAAGAAACCGACATTGCCTTCTGGAACCTGTTTGAAGCGATGGGAGGAAAAGATTCAATGCCGACATGGGTGAATTCAAATCCGCCTTTAGCCTTTAGAGACTATATTCATTTTAATGACCAGGGCGCAAAAAAAGTAGCCGACCTTTTAAGCGATGCGCTTATGGAAGCATATGAAAAATATTAATTATTAAGGAAAAGAAATAATCAAATAAATATTGGAACAAATAGCTGCCGAAATATCTAAAATCTGGATATCATTTTAATTAATAGGTAAGCAGCATTATAAATTTCCAATATTATAAAACGTAATTAGATTCTGGTAATAGTGAAAAATCAAATGAGTAGAAACTTTAAAATATTACCGCTGCTGTTTTTTTTAGTTTTTGCTCCAAAATTGTCAGCGCAGCCTGCTTTGGAAGAAGGTCTTAAAAGAGAAGCTATCTCCCATATGAATGCCGGTCGATACGGTGAAGCTATTGATCTGTTAAATAAATATATATCCGCAAATCCCAGAGTAGCGGAAGGATATAACCTGCGAGCGTTATGTACCGAAAAAAGATCGGAGTATGAAAGATCGGTGCTCGATTTCCGCAGAGCTATTGCACTAGAACCGGGTAATCAGCAATTCAAGGAAAACCTCGCTAGAGTAATTCAAATATGGTATGCTCAGCTCCGGAAAAAAATAGAAGGCCACGAAAGAGAAATTGCGATTAATCCTGCTAACCCTTTTAACTATCTTGAAATAGGAAAATCCTACAGGCACATGGAAGAATGGCTTACTGCCGAAGAATGGTATGATAAATATCTAGCGCGCGACGATAATGCCTCGCCTGATGAAGTAATCCGTTATACAGTAATATTAACCTATACAAAGCATATTAAAAAAGGGGAGATAATCCTTAAAAAATATGTTGAAAGATATCCCGAGGACTGGCGTCTTTGGAGCAGATACGGATATTTTACAATGTGGCTCGGCAATTATAAAACGGCGCAAAAAGCATTTGAGACGGCGCTTAGTTTTAAACCGTTTTTTAAAGAAGCGCAGGACGGATTAGATCAGGCTAAAAAAGAAGCTTATGTAACTCAATACGATCCCCGTTCTTTTGAAAGAGAATATCCTATTGACAGATATTACAGATTACTTAGAAAAGACCCGTCGGATTTGGAAACTAGATTTAAGCTTGTTGATGAACTTATAAATGTGGAAAGAATGGAAGAAGCTTTTAATCAGCTTCAAATTATCGGTATAGACCATTATGAAGATCCAAGGTTCGATCCTAAAATGGATTTTGTAACAAGTTTCAGAGATACCACTTACAGAAATAGAATTGAATATAACCGGGGTTTGATTGAAACCGATCCATCAAATAAAAAAGCGGTTTCGGAGGCGGCAAGATATTACAGCTATCTTGAAGAATACGATAACGCAGTTGCTTTGCTCGATACTTTTTTTACAACCCATCCGGAAGAAAAAGATAAAGATTTAAGATTTCAATATGCCCGTAATTTAGCGTGGTTCAGAGATTTTGATAAAGCGATTGAAATTGTCGACGGACTTTTGAATGAATATCCCGATGATCTCGATTATCAATTGTTCCGCGCTCAGGTTTCAGTATGGAACAGTATTGACACTGATATCGCGAGAGAATATTTAACCAATGTGCTCGAAAAAAAACCGAACAACGTTGACGCGGTAATTGCAATGGGTTCATTATCGCTTCTTGAAAGAAATTATGAAAGCGCTCAGGAATACGCTACCAAAGCATATGAACTGGATCCTACTAGCGATGAAGTAGCTAAACTTCAGTCAAATGTGGACTTCCAGGCATTACGCGCCGAAGAAGAAAGACTTTATAAAATTCTTGAAGAAGGTAGAATAATGCTGGATGCCGATGATTGTGCAGGCGCTCTCCCTTTTTATCAGGATTATCTTTCTAAAGCCGAACCTAATATGATAATACTTAAAGAGTACGGCGACGTTCAATTCTGCGCGCAGAATTTTGAAGAAGCAAAAGCTATTTACGAGGAAGTTTTAAGACAAGGTTATAATTACGACGCTGCATTACAGAAAGCAAAAGTTTACTACGCGATGGATGACAGTATTGGAGCGGTTAACGAATTTAAACAGCTAGTTTACGATAACCCTACATTGTTTGAACCAAGATTGTACCTTGCCGATTCTTACGCAAAACTGGGAGCTAATGATTCTGCAAGAGTTATTTATGATTCTTTATTTACATGGAATATTGATACCACTCAAGTGCTTCAGCTGGAACAGCGTATTGAATGGCTCCCTATTACCGGCTTAAGAGGCATAGTTGAATCGTTCCCCAACAGTATTGGTTTCGCTCCCTTCTCTTCTTTTTATTCCGATAATATTAGTTTCGGCTATACTCAATTCGGCGGAAGACTCGAATTAGGTTTTACTCAATATTTGTCGTTTGGAATTTCTTATCAGCAGAACAGAATGAGCGCAAGCCGGTCAAGTTTAAATACTGAAATTGTGAATGCGATAAATTTTAAAGAAAGCAACAATTTTACAACATTTAAAGGACATGCATTTCTCAGGTTCGGCGAACATTTTTCCGCGGGAGCGGGACTTGGAGTAGTTAATGCTCCTAATGAAAAACAGATTGAAGATATTGATGCATTTGTACGTTACGATGTAAAAGATCATTTTTTTATAAGCGCAAATTATCAAAATACAGACGCAATATTAATTTTATTCTCGCCGTATTTAATTGACGAAAGGCAATTCGCACGCTTATATAAAATAGGCGGGGAATACTGGCATAAATCGGGAGTCCTTTTCCAAAGTTATTTCCAGTACATTACCGTAGATGATGAAGATGAAGGGAATGATTTTTTCATGAGGATTGGAAAAAGATGGTTTGATTACCTGCTTGGCGGTTATGAATATTATTATTCCAATTGGAAATTTGATTCTCCGTATTATTATTCGCCGAATAATTTTGAGTCCCACAGTATTTGGGCTGAAGCCGAGCTCGAAGAAAATGAGCTGCTTACAGTTAAGCTTAAAGGTAAATTAGGTTTTGTGCCCCATAATGATTTTTTGATTTTAGGCGGTTCAATTGAAGCATCATATAAAATATTTTCGAGAGTTACTTTAAGCGCTAATATTGGCGCCGGTAGTACTTCACGTGATGATAATAGCTACAGAAGCGTCTCAGGCGGAATTTCAGCATACTGGACTATATATTAATAAATCTTTATCACGATCTTTATCATTATCACAATCTTTATCTTGATCTTAATCAATAACCTTTAACAAAATCAAAACTGTTTTCTACTAAATCTATCAAATAAAAATATTTTTATGAAACTTTATTTATAATCACATTGTTTTATAAATATTCCTTTTATATTTTCGATAATAACACAAAAAGAAAAATTTATTATGATTGAAATAAAAATATCAACAAGCGCGGCGGTTTTACTGGTTACCGAAAGAATGCGGTACGAATTTTCGATGCGTAAAAAAAGCGGCAAAATAGAAAAAGGTTTTGAAATGGAATTTCTTGATTTCAGAACATTGCTTAGTATTGCCGAGATTGCTTCGTTTGATTTGATATTGCTTCTGCCGGCGGGAATTCTAACCGAAAATAATAATCTCGATGATATAATCTGCAGATCAATGAGATCATTAGCCGATGTATACCACAAAGAAGAGTTTAAGTATTATACAAAAGAAAAAGCCCGCAAACTTATTAAAAAGATTGCGGACTTATTTGAAAATGTTGA
>Ga0180009_10001250_pt1 | contig 31585 bp, 29 predicted proteins | sample OS_PC_MetaG_FD_123537 | JGI IMG/M metagenome (GOLD analysis project Ga0180009, IMG submission 123537) | Groundwater microbial communities from the Aspo Hard Rock Laboratory (HRL) deep subsurface site, Sweden - OS_PC_MetaG | ecosystem: Environmental > Aquatic > Deep subsurface > Groundwater...
AAAATGCGAAGAAAACTTTTTTACTGAACAGCGAGCGAAGCGAGCGGCGGCGGGGCGTTCAAAATTCGCAGTCCGGATTTTCGTCAAAAAAAGTTCGGATTTTAACCAAAAGGCACCGCCAATACACGCCCCCATCGTTCAATGGATAGGACATGAGATTGCGGATCTTAAAATAGAGGTTCGAATCCTCTTGGGGGCACATGGGAAAAAATATCGCTTCGTTAAATAAAGCCAATATTTTATCTGGAAAACTATTTAATTTAGTTCCAGAGTTTTATGAATTAAAAAATGTTATTGAAACCAATGATTGGCATCCCGATATATCTGTTTTCGACCACACTTTATCGGTATTAAAAAACTTAGAAAAGACACTTCTTGTTTTAGGAGGAAATATTAAAAAAACTTTAAATCAAAAAATTGATACCAACACAAGAAAAATTTTATTAAAAGTGGCAACTATATTCCACGATATTGTAAAAAAAGAAACCCTTATTGATGACAACGGCATTACAGATTGCCCGGGTCACGATAAAATGAGCGTTATAAAAGCAGAAAAGATACTAAAACGATTTAATTTATCAGATAAAGAAATGAAATTTGTTTTAGATATACTTGAATATCATCATGAATTTCACAAGTTACTTGCTCCAGAAAACCAAAATTTTCAAAAAGATTTTGTGATTTTAAAAAACAAATTTACCAATTATATATATCCCGAATTAGTTTTGTTGGCTTTTGCAGACACCATTGATAGCAATATAAGAAAAACTAAACCGAAAGAATATAGAAATAGAATTAATTTTTACAAAAAAGAAATAGAGAAATTATCTTAACCCCGTTAGAAGCCTGACAAATTAAACAAGTATTTTTAGGAGCAAAAAATCACATTTTGTTGCAATAATTATTTAAACTTAAAAAGAAAATTTTTATGAAATAAAAATTTTCTTCCAAGGGCTTCTAACGGGGTAAAATATGCTAACTCTTTCTACTCCTATCCAAAACTTAATAGGCATTGGCTCTATCTTACAAAGACGGCTGAAAAAACTCGGCATTAAAACAATCGGCGACCTGCTTTTTCATTTCCCCCACCGTTATGACGATTTTTCTAATTTAGTCCCGATTAATAAGGTGAAGCTAGACCAGAACTGTACCATCCGGGGAAAGATTTTAGAAATTGAAAACACGATAGCGTGGAAAAGAAGATTATCTATTACCACTGCTTTAGTGCAAGACGATACCGGGGCTATAAAAGCAACTTGGTTTAACCAACCATATTTAACTAAAACCTTGCAAAAAGATGATGATGTTTTTCTATCCGGAAAAATAACTTTTAACAAACAGGGGATATATATTTCTAATCCTTTGTATGAAAAAGCAGACCCGCAAAAATTCCTTACCCGAACAGCCGGCCTGATCGCGGTTTATCCTGAAACCCAAGGGCTTTCTTCGAAATGGCTAAGATCAATTATAAAAAAGGTGTTGGCTCAATTAAATAACGAGCTTCCAGAAACTCTACCGGCAAAAATATTAAAAGAAAACAATTTTTTGCCAATCAATAAAGCTCTTTGGCAAATTCATTTTCCCGATACTTTAAAATTGGCTGCTGAAGCAAAAAGAAGATTTTCTTTTGAAGAGCTCTTTTACATTGAGCTTTTTGTTTTAAGAGAGAGATTAAAACTGTCAAAAGAAAAAGCATCTGCGATTCCATTAAAATTGGAAGTAGTGAAAGAATTTGTTGAATCTTTGCCGTTTAAATTAACCGACGACCAAAGAAAATCCGCTTGGCAGATTTTAAAAGATTTAGAAAAACCGCGGCCGATGAATCGTTTGCTTCAAGGAGATGTCGGCTCTGGAAAAACGGTGGTAGCTGCTGTCGCCGCTTTAAATGTCATAAAAGCCGGCTATCAAGTTGCTTTTATGGCGCCGACAGAAATATTAGCAAAACAACACTTCCAAACCGTGTTTAATGCTTTAAAAGATTTTAAAGTTGGCATCGGTCTTTTAACAGGCAAGGAAGATAAATATTATTCCAGAAAATTAAAGAACGAAATTATAGAAGCTTCCAAAAATAAAATTATTAAAATGATACAAGGCGAAATTAATTCTTACACAGGAAAACTTGATGTAAAGCTTAACATTTTAATTGGTACCCATGCTTTAATCCAGGACAAAGTGAAATTTGGCAAACTTGCCTTGGTAGTGGTGGACGAACAGCATAGATTTGGCGTTGAACAAAGAGCTAAACTTTGTTGCCAAAATACCCAGAAAGAAATTCCTCATTTATTATCAATGACAGCCACGCCAATCCCCCGTACCTTAGCTCTTACTGTTTACGGAGATTTAGACCTTTCTTTAATCTCTCAAATGCCAAAGGGTAGGAAGAAGATTATTACAAGAGTTATTGAACCGAAAGAAAGAGCTGGAGCTTACCAGTTTATAAGGAAAGAGGTCAAAAAAGGCCGGCAAGTTTTCGTTATTTGTCCAAGAATAGAAGCAAAAAGCAATGAACAGAAAACAAAGAACAAAGATTTAACTGGCTGGCTCGCCAGCAACGCTTCGCCCGCCAGAAACGCTGTATCTACTGCGGGCTGGAGCGATGCGGGCTGGTCGGAAACAAAGGCAGTGAAAGAAGAATATGAAAAACTTTCAAAAGAGATTTTCCCGGACTTAAAAATTGGAATACTTCATGGGAAAATGACAGGTAAGGAAAAAGAAAAAGCAATGTCCGCCTTCGCTCGTCCAAAGACGAACTACGGCGGATCCGTCCTATCTCCGACAAAAAGTCGGAGCGTAGGCGGAAAAAACAGAATCGATATTTTGGTCTCTACTTCTGTTGTAGAAGTTGGGATTGATGTGCCAAACGCAACAGTGATGCTTATTGAGGGAGCTGACAGATTTGGTTTAGCCCAATTGCATCAATTCAGGGGAAGAGTCGGCAGAAGCAAATACCAATCCTATTGCTTTTTATTAACTGAATCCACAAGCAAAATAACAAAAGCGAGATTAAAAGCTTTAATCACTTGCGATGATGGATTTAAATTAGCAGAAAAAGATTTGGAAATCAGAGGACCAGGAGATTTATCCGGAACAAGACAATGGGGCATTCCAGATTTAACAATGGACTCTTTAAAAGACCTGCCATTAGTTGAAAAAACTCGGCAAGAGGCAAAAGATATTTTACAAGAAGACCCAGAGTTAAAAAAATACCCCAATTTACAAAATAAATTGAGAATGTTTAGAGAAAAAATACACCTTGAGTAAAAATCCCAAATCCCAAATCCCAAACTCTAAACAAGCTCAAATAACCAAAATCTAAAATTCAAAACACGATGCGTTTATAATTTTGGATATTTGCTGGACGCGAATCGGACTCCCTGAAGGGTTGATTTCAAATTTATTTAAGATTTAGAGATTAGAATTTAGAATTTAAAAATCAGGAATTTATTTCCTGATTTTTTCTGTTACCCAAAAACCCATATATTTCCCGAGCATTAAACGAATTTGAGCATCTAACGCAGGAAAAGCTCCGAAAATAATTAAAGTAAATGGCAAAAGCGCCCATTGCAAAAATAGGGTTAGTCCTTTCACCCAACTTATATTTTTAGGTTTTTTGGGTAGCATCATAGTGCTCAAAATTGCAGAAACAACTAACCCTAATAATGAAAGAGTCATTATACTACTTGTCAAACGAGGTAAGTTATAAGAAAGAACTGTAAGATTAAATTTTCCTCCACCAAAAATCAACGGCAACCAGCCCAAAGTAAAAATCAAAATAGCTGCTGTTGCCCAAGACCAAAATCCATCAATTACTGTATATAAATGCGTAATTTTGTTCCATTTTGGAATTTTTTTGTTTTTAGAAAAAGCGTACATTAAATAAGGTATCTCATTGCATCCCCAAGCCCAACGTCTTTGCTGTTTATATTGATTGATTGCAGTTTTTAAAAAACTATCAGCCATTACAGCATCCATTGAAACAGGATAATACATAGGAATTACCCTATAATCGCCGTCGTAATAAAGATAAGCTCTCCAAAAAATCCTGGAGTCGTCAGAAACAATATTAGCCGGATACCCAACTTCCACCCAAGCTTGAAAAGGCATTGCATGAGTTGAATAAGTTGTAAGTCTTTCCGTTCTTGCTTGCTGAACCATTTGCCAAAAAGTATTGGAGGTAGCTATCACCCTTGAAAAAGAGGAGGTTGACCAAACATTGTTATTATAAACAGGAATTGGTTGATAGCTTGCCCGTAAAGGTTTTTTTGCTGTTAAATAATTCCACGTTAAGCAAGCGAAATAATAAGGGTAAACTTTAGTATCAATATCAAAGTTAGAAACAATTATATTTTTATAAGGAATTTTTAAAGGATCTATGATTTTTTTCTTTGCGACTTGCCCTGCCCAGACAGAATTAGATCCTTTGCCAGCTATTTCTCCTTTTATGTCTTTAGGATGCAAAGTTACTATAAATTTAAAAAACTTATCCCCATATCTTTTCTTTAAAACCTTTGCCATCTCAAAAAATTTCTTTCCTGCCCTTTCCTCTATAGACAAAACAACAATCATTTTTTTTGTCGGATAAAAAGATCTTAAAAATGTTTCCAAGCTTTCTTCTATTACTTTTTGCCCTTCTTTATAAGTGGGTAGAATTATCAAATGGTAGATATTATGCCATCTCTTTATTCTTTTAACTTTAGACAACCAATCTGTTTTTAATGATTTTCTCATATGGAAATAACTAGATATTTGGTGGCATGCTAAAAATATAATTTTAAAAAGGTAATAAAAGCAAAATAAAATTATAAAAATCGAAACCCAAACTGGCATTATCCAGGAAAAAACAAAAACCGCAGCAAAAGTTCCTAAACTAATTAAACCAGGCAATGTTTCCAAAAAACGGTATATTTTTCTTCCTTTTAAATCTGGCGCATCGGCTGCTTTTGAAATGTTTAAATAAGATTTATCCATATAAATATTGCGCCGCTACGGGGAATCGGACCCCGATTTGTACATTGAAAGCGTACTGTCCTGACCATTAGACGATAGCGGCAAATTTTAAAATTTGTCTTTATCCTATTCTAAAAATTGAAAAAAAACAACCCTGTAGAAGAATTTTAATAGGAGTTTTCTGCAAAACAGAAAACTCTAATATATAAAAAATTAAAATTCTTCTACAGGGTTAGCCCCGTAGTGGTCGCCTAAAGCGACCTACTACTGGGGCAAGGTTATATACAAAACAAACAAAAATATGATATACAAAATAATATGAAAAAGAAAAATATAACAATTTTAGCAGTTGAAACGTCCTGTGACGATACTGGCATTGCCATTATTAGGGCCAGTAAAAACGGGCTTTTTAATGTTTTAAGCAATATAGTTTCTTCCCAAGAAAAAATTCATGCAAAGTGGGGAGGAGTATTCCCTACTTTAGCCAAAAGAGAACACCAAGAAAACTTGACGCCAGTTTTAGAAGAAGCGCTGAAAGAAGCAAAACTATTAAAGATGGAAAAATCTAAAATAGATGAAAGCAAAGTTGAAATTCTAAAAGAGATTTTAAATAGAGAACAAGACCTATATAGATATTTAGAAAAGCTTTTACAAAAATATAAGGAGCCGGATATTGACGCAATCGCTGTAACAACTGGCCCAGGATTGGAGCCTTGTTTATGGGTTGGAGTTAATTTCGCAAAAGCCATCGCCTATTATTGGAATTTACCGATTATACCGATAAATCATATTGAGGGACACATATTTATTAATTTTCTACAGAAAATTAACGAAAATTCTAAATTCCAAATTCTAAATCCTAAATTTCCTGCAATATGTTTAATTGTTTCTGGCGGACACACTCAGATAATTTTGATGCGTAATTTTGGAAAATACGAAATTTTAGGCGAAACCAGAGATGATGCGGCCGGAGAATGTTTTGATAAAACCGCGAGAATCCTCGGCCTCGGTTATCCAGGTGGTCCGATTATTTCAAAGTTAGCTGAAAACTATACTCTAAACCCTATACCATATACCCTAAAGTTGCCCCGTCCAATGCTCCATACAAAAGATTATGATTTTAGTTTTTCTGGATTAAAAACTGCCGTTTTGTATGAGGTAAAAAAAAGATATGGGCAAGCCCCCCTTCGTTCTGCTTTCAGCAGAACTACGGAGGGGCGACAATATATAAAACAGATGTGTGTCGAAATTCAGCAATCAATAATTGATGTTTTGATTAAAAAAACAATAAAAGCAGCAAAAGATTATAATGCCAAAATCCCGACGATGCCGACAAATTCGAGCATTCTCGACAAAGTCGGAACAAAGTCGTCGAGGATCCACGATCGAATCGGGACGATAATTTTAGGTGGTGGTGTAACCGCCAATAAAGAATTGCGAAAACAATTTTTTAAAAGGGTTCAGGGTTTAGGATATAGGGTTCAGTTATTGATGCCAAACACAAATTTATGCACCGATAATGGATTAATGGTTGCGGTTGCAGGTTACTTTCGGTTAAAACAAGGTAAGTTGGAAAATTGGTCCCGATGGCGAAGTCCCGACAAAGTCGAGGATTCTCGACAAAGTCGGAACCATCGAGGATCCTCGACAAAGTCGGGAAAAAACATTGAAGTTAATGCCAATCTCGGGCTACAATAAAACAGATGGAACTATCAAAGCAGTACGAACCGAAACAAGCAGAAGAAAAAATTTACAAGCTCTGGAAAGAGTCTGGATTTTTTAATCCAGACAAGCTTCCTAAACGGCACAAAAAGCCATACACAATTGTTATCCCCCCTCCTAATGTTACTGGCGAACTTCATATGGGCCATGCTCTGAATTCCACAATTCAAGATATCCTGATTAGGACTAAGAGAATGCAAGGATTTAAGGCTCTTTGGCTGCCTGGAACTGACCACGCTGGCATTGCCACTCAAAATGTAGTTGAAAAAAAATTACGGAAAGAAGGTAAGACAAGATTTGACTTAGGAAGAGAAAAATTTGTTGAAGAAATATGGAAATGGAAAGAAGAATATGGAAATAAGATTTTAAACCAACTCAAAAAATTAGGTTGTTCCTGCGACTGGTCAAGAACCCGTTTCACAATGGACGAAGGATACTCTGAAGCAGTAAAAGAAGCATTCTTGCATTATCAAAAAAAAGGCTGGCTGTATAAAGGCAAGCGGGTTGTCAATTGGTGCACGAGATGTCAAACAAGCTTGTCTGATTTAGAGTTAGAATATATGGAAGAAAAAGGGAATCTTTGGTATATAAAGTACCCTCTGGTTAAAATCCCAAATCCCAAATCCCAAATCCCAAATAAATCCAAAATCCAAAATCCAAAATCCAAAACTTATATTACTGTCGCGACGACAAGGCCGGAAACAATGTTAGGCGATACTGCCGTTGCAATAAATCCAAAAGACGAAAGGTATAGAGAGCTGATTGGTAAAAAAGTTATTCTGCCTTTGGTTGAAAAAGAAATTCCAATCATTGTAGATGACTTGGTTGATTTAAAGTTCGGAACCGGAGCAGTAAAAGTGACTCCGGCCCATGATTTTATTGATTACGAAATAGGACAAAAACATAAATTAGAAATTGTTCAAGTTATTGATGAAAAAGGAAAAATGATAAATACGCCGAATGAATACAATGGGCTTAAAGCATTAGAATCAAGAGAAAAGATTATAACCAACTTACAAGCCAAAGGATTATTAGAAAGAACCGAAGAATATATTCATCAAGTTCCAAAATGCTATAGATGCAATACCACTATTGAACTAATTCCTTCTTTACAATGGTTTTTAAGTATGAAAAAGCTCGCTAAGTTAGCTACAAAACCGGTTAAAAAAGGGAAAATAAAATTTCATCCAAAATCATTTGAGAAGCCATATTTTGATTGGGTAAAAAATATGAAAGATTGGTGCATCTCCCGCCAAATTTGGTGGGGACATAAAATTCCAATAGAAGGAGAAACTGACGTTCTTGATACTTGGTTTAGTTCTGCACTTTGGCCATTTGCAATACTTGGCTGGCCAAAGAAAACAAATGATTTGAAAAATTATTACCCAACCACTGTTTTATCAACTGCCCGCGATATTCTTAATCTTTGGGTGGCTAGAATGATTTTTTCTGGGTTAGAATTTATGAAAAAACCTCCCTTTAAAGATGTATATATCCACGCCACTGTGTTAAACAAAGAAGGTAAAAGAATGTCTAAGTCTCTAGGGACTGGGGTTAACCCAATAGATTTAATTGAAAAATATGGAGCTGATGCAACTCGCTTTGGTTTAGCTTTTCAAATTATGGGAGGACAGGATATAAAGTTTGTTGAAGATAATTTATTAATGGGTAAAAAGTTCTGTAATAAAATCTGGAATGCGTCACGGTTTGTTCTCGCGAACAAACCTACACAGATTAACACAGATTTTGGTTCGCCTCGCTCGCTACACAGATTTACACAGATTAAAAAACTAACGGCGGCGGATAAACGAATTTTAAAAGCGCTTGATAGAATAATAAAATCAGCTACGAAAGATTTAGAAGCTTTTGAATTCGGCAAAACAGCTCATAATTTATACGATTTCTTCTGGCATGATTTCTGCGATGTTTACATTGAAGAATCAAAAAACCAATTTACCCACCAAAATTTTTCGCAGAAAAACTTAGGCGGGCGAGACGAAAAAACTAAAAAAATCCTTCTTTATGTTCTCTCCTCTTCGTTAAAACTCCTTCACCCATTTATTCCTTTTATAACAGAAGAAATTTATCAACAATTACCATTAGAAAACAAACAAAAATCTTTAATGGTAGAAAAATGGCCACGCTAAGCGTTCCCATAAACCCCGCTAAGCGGGGTGGCCTAACCAAATAAATTAATGCTTTTATGATAAACTTTTTCGTTTCTTTATTAGCAAAAGTGATGGTACCCGCATCTCTTATTTTTATATGCGTTTTTTTTGGCGTTTCAATAAGTATTATTTGGCTTATAGAACTTTTAAGAAGAGATAAATTGCCAGAACCAATGAGGATGATTTTTAAAATTTTCTTTTTGGGGATGGTGATTACTGTTCCTGTTTTTGTAATAGAGTTTGGCGCTTTAAAAGCAATTAAGTGGCTAAATTTTTCATCCTTTTGGACATTTCTTATTTATGGTTTTTTTGCGATAGCATTAGTTGAAGAAGTGTTTAAATACCTCGTAGTAAAAATTAGCGTCCTGAAAAGCAAAGAGTTTGATGAACCAGTAGACACAATGATTTATATGGCCACTGCCGCTTTAGGTTTTGCAGCTTTAGAAAATATTTTATATCTATTTCCGCCAATAGGGCAAGCTCTTCCTTTCAATGAGCTATTTATAAATACAGTCAAAATAAGCTTCTTCCGATTTGCTGGAACAACATTTTTGCATGCTTTATGTTCGGGTCTTGTCGGATACTTTCTGGCTTTATCAATTTGTAGAGCAAAGAAAAAAAGGAGTATTATGTTTTTAGGTCTCTTAATCGCTACCCTGTTGCACGGTCTATATAATTTTTCTATAATAGAGATAGAAGACCCTCTAAACCTTGCGATACCTATAATGATCCTTACAGGGTTAGCAATATTTGTCACATCAGGATTTAGAAAACTTAAAAAGATAAAAAGTGTTTGTAGAATATAAATATTATGTCACCATCAAAAAAAACTTTAGCAACAGGCAAAATAAAAATAAAAGAACCTAATATTGATTCTTCACCTTCCGACACAGACGAGAATAGAATACTTAAAACTGACGGTCAATTAACCGTTGATGTTTATGAAACAGATACGCATTTTGTCGTCGTATCCGCTATTGCAGGAGTCACGGCAAAAGATATTGATATTTCAGTTGACAAAGATATGCTAATTATTAAGGGAAGCCGGCAAAATTCTAAAAGCGACGTCGGTAAAAACTATTTCTACCAAGAATGCTATTGGGGATCTTTCTCAAGGAAAATAATCCTACCAGAGAACATTGATTCATCAAATCCAGAGGCAGAATTTGACAAAGGACTGCTTACTATAAAATTTGCGAAAAACAAGAATAGGGTTTAGGGTTTAGGGTTTAAAAAAATCGCCGATGGCGATTTTTTGTTTTGTGCGGGTAGAAGCCCAGTACTAGAGCAAAGCTCAGTACTGGATTAGTCCCGTAGAGAACTCTGTTCTTCTACGGGAGATTTGCACTTATGTGCCGCGGGAGAGATTCGAACTCTCAACCCTTGCGGGATATGCTCCTAAGGCATACGTGTATTCCAATTCCACCACCGCGGCATACCTAAATCTAACGTTTTTATAATACTAAAATCAACAACATTTGCCAAGATTGAAAACAAAGTTCTTGCGGGGTCGGACCCCGCAAGAACCCTCGTAAGGAACTAAACACGCGCGGGTGAAACCCGCGCGTGTTATAAAAACAAAGCTAAAAATATTTAACTGTACAAAAGAAACACTATCTATATTATAAATTCTTTATCAGGTTTACCACTCCTACAGCTGCTGTTGCTACAACTATTCCGACTAGAGCCCAAAGAACTGTATCCCGAGCGGTTTTGACTTTTTCCGGCTCCCCTCCGGCTGAAATAAATTTAATACCCGCAGTTATAATAAATATCACTGCTACTGCCAATAAAATCCCATAAATTATATTAGTTATACTGTCAATAATCGACCACAGGTCTTTGCTAGAAGGTGCTACCGGTCCAGCTAATATTAACGTTGGTAATATCAGCAAACCGAACATAACCGTGATTAACAATTCTTTTTTCATAATTTTTATTTTTTCATTCATTTAATAATTCATCGACCTTTATGTTATTTAACCTCCAATAGTAACAATGACTGTCTTAATGGCATTAGCGCTTATAATAACCACTCCGCCAATAACAGCCCAGAGAAGTGCTTGTTTTGCTTTTGTAATTTTATCCGGTTCTCCGCTTGCTATTAAATATAAAATGCCGGCATATACAATCATTAAAATTATAAGAGCTGTTCCAATAGTTGTAAGTTCTGTTACAGCCCTACCAATTACACCCGCTACACCTGTTGCTGGCGGTGTCGTAGCAGCATATACGGACAATGGCAAAATAACGAACCCCAAAAAAATTAACGTAATTAATGTTTTTTTCATTTTTTTAATATAATTTTATAGTTAATAGTAAAGTTATCTTTATATTCCTATAATATTAATTATATACTTATTATTAGGTTATAATAGTAACTGTACTAAGGTGATTATTGAATAAATTAAAATACCAGCTACCACGCTTGCTATTCCCCACATAAAAACGCTTCTTGCCGATGAAATTTTTTCCGGCTGATTGCCAGATGTTAATAATAGAACACCGGCAATGACAAAGCAAATAGTCGCTATTATCCCAAAACCCGCCCAAACAGCGGTTTTTAAACTTTCAATTATCCCAGTAAGGGCATAACCTGATGGTGGTGTATCTTGCGCTAAAACTGCCACTGGTAAAATTAAAACTACCAGAATAAGCGATAAAGTAATTAAACTTTTTTTTATTTTCATTTTTTTAAATTTTTAAAATTAGCTCGACTTTTTAAATTTATTCTTTTACGGAGCTCCTATAATCTTTGTAATCGTTGCTGATATAGCTCCTGCGGATAAAGCGATCACAGCTCCAATTACAGCATACATCAAACACGCTTTAGCAGTGTTAACTCTTTCTGGACTACCCCCGGAGGTAAGAAAGAAAATACCGGCAATTATAACCATTACACCTGCCAAAGGACCAACTATATCAGCAACTCCTTTAGTGATTGAAGCTAAAACTTGACCAATGTTTTTTCCACCTAACGGATCAGTTATCGTCTCTGCAGAAACCAAACTAACAAAAGAAAAACTAATTAAAACTATACTTAATAATATATATGTCTTTCTCATATTATCTTATATGAATTATACAATAAACCATTAGAATTATGCAAATAGTTTAACCCCGTTAGAAGTCTGGCTATAATATTATTTAGGCTTCTGTTAAGACAAAGAAAAGATATTAATTGATAAATCCATTTTTAAAATTTTTTCGTCAAGGACTTCTAACGGGGTTAAATACAAGCGCCGGAAGCCACCTTATCCCCTTCATCTAATCTCATTATTCTAACGCCCTGGGTAGCGCGTCCTAAAATAGAAATAGAATTTATCATTGTTCTAATAACATTTCCTTTTTGCGAGGTTACAATTAAGTCTTCCTCCTCGCCAGTTAATACCTTTGACATAATCAATTCTCCTGTTTTTGGGGTAATTTGGGCTGTCTTAATCCCTGACCCTCCACGACCCTGCATTCTATATTGAGAAATATCAGTTCTCTTACCATAACCATTCTCCATCACCACCAACAAGTAATCTTTCGTCGGTTTTTGATTTTGGAATTTTGAGTTTTGAGCTTGTCTAGGATTTAGGATTTGCCCGCCTCGCCTCGACGGCAAGTCGAGGCTGGGGGATTTAGAATTTAGAATAACATCCATCCCTATCACCTCATCTCCTTTCTTTAAATTAATGCCCCTGACGCCGGATGCCGCTCTGCCCATCGGCCTAATATCTTTTTCTTTGAATTTAATAGCAATGCCCTTTTTGGTTGTTAAAATTATTTCATCTTCACCGCTAGTTTTTATAACTTTTTTCAAAAAATCTCCTTTCTGCAAATTTATTGCGATAATTCCGGACTTCCTGACATTCTTAAAATCCTCTAAGGCTGTTTTCTTTATCTTCCCATTCTTGGTTACCATTACCAGATATTTAACCTTTGCAGTCTCTTCTTTTGTGATAGGAAGCAGTTCTAACACTTTATCTTCATTGGAAATTTCCAAGAAGTTTAACAGGCCTCTGCCACGAGCCACCCTTGTGCCCTCCGGAATTTCATAAAGTTGAGTTTGGAATACCTTGCCTGAATCAGTAAAGAAAAGTAAATTATCGTGCGTAGAAGCGGAAAGGAAATGTTCAACAATATCATCACCCATTGTTTTCATACCAACTATTCCCTTGCCTCCCCGTTTCTGAATTTTATAAGTGGTTGGATTAATTCTTTTAATATAACCGCCCCTGGTTAAAGTTACTACTGTCTCTTCTAACGGCACTAAATCAATTTCTGTTATTTCCCCTAATTTTTGCTTCACCACTTTTGTTTTCCGCTTATCTCCGTATTTTTCTTTTATTTCCTGTAAGTCTTTTTTAATAAGAGCTTTTAATTTTTCCGGATTTTTTAAAATTGCCGTTAGTTCCTTGATTCTTTCTAAAATTTCTTTTAATTCTTCTTCTATTTTCTTTCTCTCTAAACCAGCCAGTGTTTGAAGTTTCATTTCCAAAATAGCCACTGCCTGTCTTTCTGTAAGTTTGAATTTTTTCATCAAGTTGGCCCTAGCGTCATCTCTATCTTTGGATTTTTTAATTGTGGCAATAACAGCATCAATTTTATTTAATGCAATAACTAAACCCTCTAAAATATGGCCTCTTTCTATTGCTCTTTTCAAATCATATTGGGTTCTTCTGGTTAAAACTTCTTTCTTGTGGGCTAAAAAGTAAGTGAGAACTTCGGCTAACGAAAGAATCTTTGGTTGTATCCCATCAACCAACGCCAGCATATTTAAATAGAAAGTTTTCTGAAGATTGGTAAACTTATATAGACGATTAAGAATTCTCTGGGGCTGGAAGCCTCTTTTAACGTCAATAATTATTCTCATTCCTTCTCTGTCTGAAAGGTCTCTGATGTCTTTTATTCCATCAATTTTTTTCTCCGACACCAAATTAGCCATTTGTAAAACCATTTCTGACTTTGTAACCTGATAAGGGATTTCTGTAATTATTATTTGATTATTATCTCCTTTTTCTACTACATCTGCTTTGCCTCGCATAACAATCGGCCCTTTCCCTTGGCAATAAGCAGAAATTATTTCTTTCTGGTCATAAATTATGCCGCCTGTCGGAAAATCAGGCCCTTGGACAAATTGAAATAAGTCTTGGGTTTCAGTTTTCGGATGGTCAATCAAATGAAAAAGCGCGTCAATTAATTCTGTAAGATTATGCGGGGGAATACTTGTTGCCATACCAACCGCAATGCCGAAAGAACCATTTAAAAGAAGCTGGGGAACAGGAGAAGGCAATACCTGAGGCTCTTGTCTGGTTCCGTCATAGTTGTCAATAAAATTAACCGTCCCTTTTTCCGTATCTCTTAACATTTCCTCGCCAATCAAAGAAAGACGGCATTCTGTATAACGCTGGGCGGCTGGCGGGTCCGAATCTATTGAACCAAAATTTCCTTGCCCTTCAACAAGCGGGTATCTTAAAGAAAAATCTTGAGCCATTCTTACCAATGAATCATAAACTGCCATATCGCCGTGAGGATGATAACGGCCTAAAACTGATCCCACGACCGTTGCTGATTTTCTAAACCTAGCGCTGTGCCGCAATCCCTCCTCAAGCATTGCATACAAAATTCTGCGATGAACAGGCTTTAATCCGTCTCTTACATCAGGAAGAGCGCGAGCCACGATAACAGACATTGCATAGTCAATGTATGACTCCTGCATTTCCTGAACTATTTCTCTATCCCTAACATTACCTATTGCTGTGTTTTTTTTATTATCCTCTGAAGGCCGTTTTAGGCGACCGGAGGAGGAATTTTCTTCTGCCATAATTTATAAATTTTATTCTTTCCCTGTAGTAGGTCGCCTTAGGCGACCACTACGGGACTAATCCCGTAGACAGTTTTACTGTTACGGGGCTTCTTGCAATGCCTTTTCTAATTCTTGCATTGCTTCTAAATCTTGCGTTTCTAATATTTCGTTTCCATCTGGTATCTGCGATTTTTCTATTAAAGTATCTAACGGCTTCATCATTTCTTTGGTATCTATTTTCCCTAATCTTTCTTTAGATATAGTAATCCAGAAAAATGACAAAATCAAACCTAAAATAATTACGACTGTCCATAGAATAATCTTTTTCTTTTCTTCCGGTAAACCTTGTAGTTTTTTAATAAATTCTGCAATTTTTAAAACAAATTTCATTAAAAATATAGGTTAAATTATGGGAGCAATACAACAATATCCATTCCTTCTTTAGGCAGGGCGCTTAATTTCACTAAAAGTTTTTCTTGGGGAACAACTGAATTTTTTCCAATAGCTTTCAAAAATTTATCTACGCCGTCTAATTTTATTTTTAAATGTGGAATACTGTAATGCATAGGAATAACAATTTTTGGTTCAATTTGGGAAATAATTTTAACTGCTTCTTGGCTGGAAATTGTAAACACTCCGCCTACAGGAATCATTAAAACATCTATCTGGCCTATTTCTTCTACCTGTTCATCTGTTAATTGTTTCTGGCCCAAATCTCCTAAGTGGCAAAACCTTAATCCTTCTGCTTCAATGGTATAAATTGTTATATTTCCTCTTTCTTTTCCTTGGGCATCATCATGAAAAGCAGGGATTCCTTTTATAAAAATTCCCTTTATTTCATACTCGCCGGGGCCTTCTATTAAAAACGGCTCTCCTTTCACAGCCTTTTTATTATTATGGTCATGATGATTGTGAGTAATCAATAAAACATCTGTCGAAACATTCGGCACTTTTAATCCAATTTCTGCATCAAAAGGATCTATTGCAATCTGAGCTGAATGATCTTTTGAATTAGAAACTGAAATTTGAAAAAATGATTGACCTGACCAAGTGATTTTGCTCATTTTTTAGCGAGCGATAGCAAGTTAAAAAATGAGTACCCCGCCCAAATTTTGCCATCGCTTAATTATTTATTGTTTTTTAAAATATAATATCGTGAAATTTTACAGTCTGCGTGTCCCGAATAGGGACATCCTTTGTTGGGCGAAGCGGACTGTAAATAGAATGCCCCGCAAAATTTATGTGGGGTTGCCAACAATTTTAATTTTATCATAAATTGTTGGCGAGGTAAACCCCGTTAGAAGTTTGACGGATTAAGCAATTATTTTTTGAGCGAAGAATCACATTTTATTATAATAATTGTTTAAACTTCAAAAGAAAATTTTTATTTTATAAAAATTTTCTTCCAAGAGCTTCTAACGGGGTAATGGATAGGATACATATTATTCCCTAAAACTTTACTTTTTTCTTGACGCCGATAATTCTTTTGTGTATATTGTATCCATATTGTATGAAACAAGAAACAAATCAAACAACTAAAAATATGAGCTCTCAACTCTCTATAGGCTCTATCGCAGAGGGCACAGTCGTCGGAAGAGACAGGTCGTCTCTTTTTGTTGATTTAGAAAATAACGGAAATGGCATAATATATGGAAGAGAATTTTATACAGCAAAAAACATTATTAAAAGTTTAAAAACTGGCGATAAAGTTTACGCCAAAGTTGTTGATTTAGAAAATGGAGAAGGATATGTAGAATTATCTTTGCAAGAAGCAACAAAACAAATAAGCTGGGACAAAATTAGAGAATTAAAAAATAGCGGAGAATTATTTAAAGTAAAAATAACCGGAGTCAATAAAGGCGGTCTTTTGGCCTCTATTGAAGGACTGGCCGCATTTTTGCCGGTTTCCCAACTTTCCCCTGAACATTATCCCCGAGTAGCCGACGCTGACAAACAAAAAATATTAAAAGAACTTCAAAAATTCGTGGGCCAAACTTTGGAAGTTAAAGTTTTAGACTTATTGGCTGAAGAAAATAAATTAATTTTATCTGAAAAGGCAAAAAGCGAAGAGAAAACAAAAGAAACTTTAAAAAAATATAACAAAGGAGATATAGTTGAAGGTAAAATTTCGGGAGTTGCGGATTTTGGAGCATTTATAAAATTCCCGGCATTTATTGAGGGAGTTCCTCAAATTGAGGGATTAATCCATATATCAGAATTAGATTGGCAACTTATTGAAAATCCCGCTAATGTAGTAAAAATTGATGAAGTTGTTAAAGCTCAAATTATTGAAATTAAAAATAATCAGGTCTTTTTATCTTTAAAAAGCTTAAAGGAAAGCCCTTGGAAAGACATTGAAAAGAAATTCAAAAAAGGAGACGTAATTAAAGGAAAAGTAACTAAACTAAATCCTTTTGGCGCATTTATCCAAATAGATGATAAAATCCAAGGATTATGCCATATTTCAGAATTTGGCAATCAAAAGAAAATGGAGGAAAATTTAGAGGTTGGTAAGAAATACGACTTCCAAATTTCTTCAATTGAACCAAAGGAATATCGGATGAGCTTAAAATTGGTGGAAAAGAAAGAGAAATAATATAATAAATTACAAAACTAAAACAAAACGTCCGCCTGAGGCGGACGTTTTGTTAAAATTAAAAATTCTTGTATTTTATACTTTTTTTTGTTATTCTAAGTAGATAAAACTTTCAAAAAATATGAACCCCGTTAGAAGTCTTAACCAGAAAAATTTTTATAGAAAATTTTTCTGTTCTGCAATAACGGGGATATAACAAAAATAATCTTGGTCTGTTTAAAATTAGCTTCATCTATATAAAACAGACTTCTAATAGGGTGAATCAATTTCTCAAAAATTTTGTTTTAATAATAGTAATTTTTTTATTATTAGGAGGCATTTTTAGCATAACTTATTCTCCTGCTGAAAAAACGCCCGAAATACTAATAACAAATTTAGTTGCTGATATAAATCAAGATAAAATTAAAAATATCACAGTTACTGGTGATGAGCTATCAATTACCTATAAAGACAATGAGAAAGTTGTTTCAAAAAAAGAACCAAATGTCACCCTCTCCCAATTTTTATTGGATTACGGCGCAGATAAAGCAAAACTATCCAGCGTTGAAATTGACATCCAAAAAGAGAAAGAAAGCATTTGGTCTTGGCTGTCTCCATTAGTGATATTCGGAGTTCTGCCATTAATAGTTTTCGGCGTTTTTTTCTGGATGATATTCAGACAGGCAAAGAGCGGGGCAGTCCAAACATTTGATTTTACAAAATCTCGCGCTAGACTCTTCGGAGCAGAGGGACATCCAAAAGATAAAATTACATTTAAAGACGTTGCAGGTTTGAAAGAAGCCAAAGAAGAACTAACAGAAATTGTTGACTTTTTAAAGTTTCCTAAAAAGTATTTGCAAATGGGAGCTAAAATACCAAGAGGTGTCTTGCTGTTAGGGGTAGCCGGCATCGGAAAAACTTTATTGGCACGCGCTGTGGCGGGAGAAGCCAATGTCCCCTTCTTTTCTATATCTGGTTCTGAATTCGTTGAAATGTTTGTCGGTGTAGGATCTAGCAGAGTCCGCGACCTCTTTTCCACAGCAAAAAAATCAGCTCCATCGATTATTTTTATTGATGAATTAGATGCTATTGGCAGACACAGAGGCGCTGGCATTGGCGGAGGACACGATGAAAGAGAACAAACCTTAAACCAGATTTTAGTTGAAATGGACGGTTTTGAAAGAGAAACAAATGTTATTGTAATGGCGGCAACAAATAGGGGAGATATTTTAGATCCTGCGCTTTTAAGGCCAGGCAGGTTTGATAGAAAAATAGTGCTGGATCCGCCAGATATTAATGATAGAGAGGCAATATTAAAAATCCATTCTATAGGAAAACCATTAGCGCAGAATATTAATTTAAAAGAAGTTGCGGAAAGGACTCCCGGATTTTCTGGAGCTGATTTAGCTAATGTTGCTAACGAAGCCGCTTTATTGGCTGCAAAAAGAAACAAAACGCAGATTTATCAAGAAGAGTTTTTAGAAGCAATTGAAAAAGTCTTATTAGGACCAGAAAGAAAAAGTCATATTTTATCAAAAAAAGAGAAAGAAATTGCAGCTTTTCACGAAGCGGGACACGCTTTAGTTTCTGCCTCTTTGCCGGACACAGAGCCAGTGCGAAAAATTTCAATTATTGCCAGAGGTATGGCGGCTGGCTATACCTTGCAGATGCCGAGTGAAGAAAGAAAAATTAAATCAAAAACAGAATTTTTATCTGAATTGGCAACCTTGCTCGGCGGTTATTGCGCGGAAAAAATTATATTTAAAGAAATGACGACCGGCGCCAGTAATGATTTAGCAAGAGCATCAAGCTTAGCCAGAAAATTAGTTAAAGAATACGGGATGTCTTCTTTGGGACCTGTTTCTTTCGGCGAGAAAGAAGAACTCGTGTTTCTGGGCAGAGAGATTTCAGAACAAAGAAACTATTCTGAAAAGATAGCTGCTTTGATAGACGAGGAAGTTAAGAAGTTTATACGAAGTGCGGAGAAAAAGGCAAATAAGATATTGAACAGGAAGAAAAAACTGCTTGATAAACTTGCTAGAACTCTTGTTGAAAAAGAAACCATTGAGAGAGAAGAGTTTGAGAAAATAGTGAAAAAGAATTAAGCTATTTTTCAGGGGCCTGTAGTTCACCGGTTAGAACAATTGTCTTATAAACAATAGGTAGATGGTTCGACTCCATCCAGGCCCACAGAATGGGCATTTGGCGCAGTGGTAGCGTGCCATGTTGACATCATGGAGGTCACAGGTTCGATCCCTGTAATGCCCACCAAGTTAGTAGAAAATAAAAATAACATGGGCTTGAATTTTAAAAAAACTAAAGCATTCACCCCGTTAGAGGTTTTTATTTGTTTCGCAGTGTTTAATTCTTTTAACAACTTATGGAACAAAAGAGATTAATAAAACAAAAAAATAAACTTCTAACGGGGTTCACTATTATCGAACTTCTAGTGGTTATAGCAATAATCGCTGTTTTGGGTGGTATTGTATTAACTAATGTAATGAGTTTTATCGCAAAGGCAAAAATTGCGAGGGCAAACCAAGACGTCAAAAGCATAGAAAAAGCTCTAATTTTATTTTATACGCAATACGGCGACTACCCATATAACCCAAATATACATATATGGGACGGTACGCCAGACGGGTGTGACACGTGTATTAGCCAATTTTATAGCTCCCAAGAGGAGGATGGTATAGGAGACCCATGGCTAAAAGTTGGTTCCTGTACTACTCATGATAATTGTCCTAATCTTTCTGAATTTTATAAATCAGACTGGGTTGGACATAACGCTGATTATTTTGTTAAAAATGGATTTTATTATGGCTATCTCTGGGATAATAATGGCGATGGGAAAATAGGTTGCGGAATAGTTGCTATTCTTGATTCTGATTGGAATTGGTACGGACAAAAATATATCCTTTGCCAAGATTGTCCATGTGGGACTAATTACTATGTCGATTCCCCATTCCAAACTACCCCAATTCCCCCATACTAACTAATAAAAAACAATGAATAATAAGTAAAACCTATGAAAAGAGCAGAAAAAATAGAGATAGCAATACTCATTATCCTAATAATAATTTGGATAATCAATATTTGGGTTAAACAAAAAACTGCTAATCCAAAAATAAGTATAAACTGCGATATGGCATGCCATCAAATCGGAAACGTGGAATGGTTTTTCCCGGGCCCTGGCCCTATCAGTCAAAATACTTTTTCAACACAAGAAGATTGCATTTCTGCCTGCCAAGCTAAATTTAAAAAATAATGCTTTGCCTAAAAATTATTTACGAAGATTATAGCCCTATTGCCTAATAACTTTTCTACTACAACTTAAAATTTTGGCTCTAAATTTGTAAAAATTCGTCGGCGTATCCACAGAATACAACCTCCTTATTTTTCCAAATTTTCGCCTAAAATTTTTTCGTTTCGCTACGAAAATTATTAAGCAATAGGACTAGTGATGTTTTGGTTGTAGATAAGCCAGCAAAATACAATGGAGATAGAAACTATTTATGAAGACGATAACATATTAGTTATTAACAAGCCAGCAGGACTGGTTGTTTTTCCAGAAGGACAAACTAAAAATGGCACATTAATTGATCTACTTATTGAAAAATACCCTAGATTAAAAAATGTCGGAGAACCGCCAAGATACGGTATAGTTCATCGTTTAGACAAAGATACTTCAGGCATTTTATTGGTGGCAAAAACCGACGAAGCCTTGATTTTTTTTCAAAAACAGTTTAAAACAAGAAAGATAGAAAAAAAATATATTGCCTTGGTTTCAGGCGTAATAAAAGAAAACCAAGGAGTAATAGAAACATTGATTGGAAGAGCCCCAAAAGATAGGATGAAACAAAAAGCTTTTTTTATAGGCGAACCGGGCTCTGAAGGAAAGAGAGAGGCGATTACTGAGTATAAAACAATCGCCCGCCTTCGCTCCAACGGAGCTACGGCGAGGCAAGATAGATTTCAAAATTATACACTCTTAGAAGTTGCCCCAAAAACCGGAAGGAAACACCAAATAAGATGCCACCTCGCTCACATACAACATCCTATTGTCGGAGACAAAATGTATGGGTTTAAAGGCCAACCTACTCCGAAAGAATTAACCCGCCATTTTTTACACGCATCTTATCTTAAATTTCAATTGCTGAATGGAAAAATTATAGAAATGAAGTCGGAATTACCAGAAGAACTAATTAATGTAATAAAAATCCTAAATCCTAAATCCTAAATCCCGATATAATCGAGGACTCTCGATGTCGACAAAGTCGAGCATTCTCGACAAGGTCGGAACAAAGTCGGAGCAATATCAAAATTATAAATCCAAAACACAAAACCGGTTTAGAATTTTGAATTTTGGTAATTTGAATTTATTTAGAATTTAGAATTTAGAATTTATTTAAACATATGATCACCAACCTCGAAAATTTCAACCAATCCCAATTAAAAAACAACCTGCCGGACATTCGTCCCGGCGATACTATTCGTATTCATCAAAAAATAAAAGAAGGCGATAAAGAAAGAATCCAAATTTTTGAAGGCGTAGTTATCGCTAGAAAACACGGACAAGGAGTCTCTTCTACTATTACCGTAAGAAAGGTGCTCTCTGGTGTTGGAGTAGAAAGAATTTTTCCGGTTCATTCACCTGCTATTGCCAAAATAGAGATTTCTAAAAAGAGTAAAGTTAGAAGAGCAAAGCTTTATTATTTAAGAACTGCTAAAGGCAAAAGGGCAAAACTAAAAAGAGGAAATGAGTTTGCCCAAGTAATTACCGAAGAACCAAAAGAGGAAATTACAGAACAGTCATCTCAAGAAACAATAACTCACCCGACCGAAATTAAAGAATAGAATAAATGACAATTGGTATACACGTTGTATTTGAGCATTATCTTATTTTATTTTATAATAAAATAATGAACCCTATAAGAAAATCAAAGCCTCGATGGTCGCAAAACATATCTTATGCTGTCGGTTTGTTGGCAACAGATGGATGTTTATATAATGATGGACGACATATCGATTTTACATCTAAAGACATTCAACTTATAAAAACATTCAAAGCCTGTCTTAATTTAAAAAAAATAAAATTGGATTAAAAGTAGGCGGCTTTTCAGATAAAAAATGCCCGCATGTCCAATTTAGCGAAGTTGTTCTTTACAAATGGCTTATAGAAATTGGCGTTACGCCTCATAAGAGTAAAACAATCGGGAATTTAAAAATCCCAGATAAATATTTTTTTGATTTTTTAAGGGGACATTTCGATGGCGATGGATGTTGTTATAGCTATTGGGATAAACGATGGCATAGTAGTTTTATGTTTTATGTGGTATTCGTGTCTATGAGTAAAAAACATATTTTTTGGTTAAGACAAAAAATCAAAGATCTAATAAATATAAAAGGGCATATAGTAAGAACAAATGGCTTTTATCGATTAAAATATGCAAAGAATGAATCAAAAATATTAATTCCAAAAATGTTTTATAGAAGAAATGTTCCTTGTTTAAGACGAAAATATAAAAAGCTGGAGAAAATATTATATATTGATAATAAAGAAACAAAAAAATAAGCGGATGTGGTGCAATTGGATAGACACACAGGACTGAGGCTCCTGGCCCGTTTCGGGCATGTGGGTTCGAGTCCCACCATCCGCATCATAATCGGGACGACTAGCTCAACTGGTTAGAGCGTGCGGTTTACATCCGCAAGGTTATAGGTTCGAGTCCTATGTCGTCCACAATTTCGCCGTGGTAGCTCAGGTAGCAGAGCATGCGACTGAAAATCGCAGGGTCGCCAGTGCAAGTCTGGCCCGCGGCACCATAAAATTGTTTTAGCAATTTTAGTAATTAGTTATAAGTTATTAGTTGTTAGTCGCAAACTAACGACTATAAACTAAAAACTATCAACTATTCGCCTTTGGCGAATACGCGGGAGTAGTTCAGCAGTAGAATGCTTCCTTGCCAAGGAAGAGATCGCGGGTGCGAATCCCGTCTCCCGCTCCAAAATATCCTTAAAAACAAGTTTTTATGCTGATTACTTTATCCACCTAAAACCATTGACAAAGGGTAATAATCCATGCTAACATTTAAACAATCCCGAAAGGGATTTTTTAAATGTTTTACATGTATTTATATTTAAAAAACAACGCAAATAAACTTAAAAAAGCCTTAACCAGCCTATTAATGGTGGCGGTTTTAGCTACTGGAAGTATAGAAATATTTTTGCCTAAAACTAGTGAGGCTGATTTTTTGGCTGATAACTCTAACATAATTAAAGAAATAATAACCAGCCAAGAAGATACGCTTTTGCAAACAAACCCTACTAGCTCTATAAAGGTTGTTAAAAAAATAAAAATGGCGATTACCGCTTATTCTAGTACGGTTGGAGAAACAGACTCAACCCCATTTATCACTGCCTCTGGAAGCACGGTGAGAGAAGGCATTGTGGCTAACAATCTTTTGCCTTTCGGCACAAAAATCATGGTTCCTCAACTATACGGAGACAAGATTTTTGTTGTTGAAGACAGAATGAACCGAAAAAAGGGAAATTATCATCTAGATATTTGGTTCTCAAGCTATTCAGAAGCAAAAAAGTTCGGCGCTGAAATAGCTTATGTAGAAGTTCTTGAAGACTAACAAACACAGATTAACACAGATTCGAAAACAGACTTACACAAACAATTAATAACCAAAAAGCCTCGACTTACGTCGCGGGCTTTTTGTATTGATGTACAGCAAACAATTTTCACCCTACGGGTGATCTCCCGAAGGGATGACAAGTTTTTCTTTGACGGCAGATTATAAAAAAGAAAAATGGCTACCATTTGTTTTGATAGCCATTAATAAACTAATCTGTTGATGCCAGACATCAATAACATTTACTTTGTGGACGAGCTGCCAATTTGTTATTTATATACCACTAAAATTGAGTTTTGGAAATTCAATTTATTGCCTCTAATCTTATTTTTCAAATACGCCTCAATCTTCTGTTCATTTTCAAAATATCCTCGTAAATCCATTTCGAACCAAAAACGAATATTTTTATAAAGTGTGTCGGCATCTCTGGCACTTACTTCACAATCAACTTTATACTCATTAACTTTCAATCTTTTCTGTTTAAAGAGTTTTGTCAGTTTATCGTATGTATAAATATATTTTTTACCTCGTAATTTAAAGAAAAAATCTTTTACCAATTTATAATCGCCAATTGGTGAGTTTACTACGAAAATAATCTTGCCATTTTTGTCGAGAGAGGAAAGCATCTTATCAATTATTTCCTCATAATTTGCAAAATAATACATCACATGGGAGACGATAATATAATCAAATTTTTCTTTGAGATTTGTTTCCTCAAACCCTTTATTTATAATTTCAATTTTGTTAGATTTTGGATATAGTTTTGTATAACCACGATTTTTTTCTAGTAGAGTTAATCTGCCAGAAATTCTATTTAGATTTTGTATAAAACCTCCGAGTCCAGAACCGATTTGCAGAATTCTCGGTTTTTTATTTATTATTAACTCTAAAATTTTACTTTCAACATTCTCTTTCTCATTTGTATTACGAATAAAATCCTCAAATAAAATTTCCGGCAGCCAATATCTTCCTCGGATAATTAAATCTTCAATTAAATTTGTTGATGACCATAGAAGGTTAAAATAATCACGATAGCTTTCCGCCATTTTTTTATCATGGATAACAATTACTCTCGGCTCTTTTTCTGCCCAATCTAACATATCAATTGTATCATTGTAGATATTAATACTCACAAGAGTAATTAATCCCTCGGGCATATATCGCACTTCGGTTAAGGGCATTTTTGCATAAATTTTCGCTATCTGCTCAACGTCTTTATTAAAAATCAATCTGGTTTTAATGTTTTTTTTAACTCTGTCTTTCATATAATCAACAAAAAAATCAACGGCTTGCTTCGACCTTGGATCACCTGATCGAGCACCAAATACCAAAACCTCGTCTCTTTCAAGCAGAATTTTATTTATCGAATAGTAATAACTCTTTACCGATTTAAAACCTTGAATAATTTGTATTTCCGGCAGTTTTTTTATGCTCTTCTCGTTTCTATTATTAAGCAATACTACATCAAACATAAGGTAGTACGAAAAACTTGAATAATCTGGGTGTTTTCCTTCTGTAGCGCTTAGTTCTTTAAACTGAAAAATACCAAAATTATTTTCCCTAAGTGTGTCCAAAATAAATCCAAGGGAATGGTAATAATCATGCGCTATTATTTTACTTCCGTCGCTCAAAGTAATTTGTGTTTTATATTGCAACCCTTCCTTTGTATGCTTGATGTTGCCTAATCCCTTTCGATATATCAAATCTGTTTGTTCCATATATGCAAATAGTGGGTGTGGAACGACAAAGACTAATCTTCCACCCTTTCGTAGATTTGCGACAATATTTTTTATCGCCCTTTTAAATGCGTTCTTTGATAATTCGTTCAGCACAAAAATAGCAATAGCGATATCAAACCTCGATGTGCTTTTATATTTAGTGATATCAGCTATTAAAAATTTTGTATTTTTGTCCCGTGTTTTTCTTGCTTTTTGGATATTTGCCGGATTGATATCTACTCCAATTACTTGTGCGCCTTTTTTAGCAAATTGCCTTGAATAATAACCATTTCCACAACCCAAATCTAAAACCTTCTTTCCACTTAAATTTCCAAGGACGGAAAAAAGAGGCTTTTCAACGACGAGTTGATTAACCGAAACGGCACTCTTTTGGCTAATTTTTGTGAAATTAGTTTTATTCATATTTTACACTAAAACTTTTTCGTTCAGCCGCCAACCGATTTTTGACGGATAACTTTGCATTTTGAGATTTGATATTTAAATTTAAGCAAAGTGACTGTGCCCAGGGCGGGAGTCGAACCCGCATGAGCTAAGCTCGGAGGATTTTAAGTCCTCTGTGTATACCATTCCACCACCTGGGCATTATTTGTCAAATTGGAGGCCTAGGTGGGATTTGCACCCACGTTGACGCTTTTGCAGAGCGTTCCCTATCTGCTTGGGTACTAGGCCATTAAGATAAACTATTTAATACTCCGGTTGTCTCTAAATTACTTTTTTGTGGAGCCATCAGAAAATACTCATCAAAAATATCAAATTTACGCTTTAAATACAACCTTTCAGGGCAATTCTTATATATAAATCCAAATATTTTTATACTATCTTTAGTCGAATATCTCAATTGAAATGCTCTATTGCTATTATAAATTTTGTCGTGATTAATTAATAATTTATTTTTCAATACTTCCGCTAACCCCTGAAGAAAAATATAACTACCCGAAGTAAAAATTACTGATAATTTTTTAATAATTATCGGCTTTGTAATCCCTTTTGCTTTTTGTAAAAAAATACAACCATCGCCGTCAAAATATCCTCTAATAAAATGACCCAAGTAGTGATCTGGTATATTATTAGGAAATTTAATTGTTAAAGATTTTCTTGGAGTTAAGCCGAATTTTAACAAATCGTTAAACATTTTTTTGCTTCCTATCCTAAGACGATAGATACCCGAACTTTCGTATGTTTTTCCATTTTTATAAGTTACTGCACGCGGTGCTCTATAATTAAGATTGTGTTCAGAACCCAATGCTTTTTTTATAGATTCCAAGATTCCCTTATCTACACTTGCAAAAGTAATATATTGAGTTCTTGACGACTTCCTTACGTCTTCGATATCGCCATCAGCATATAAAAATCCTAAAACATAAGCCATTTCGGGCGATCATTTTTCGAAGAAATCTGTTTTAAATTTATAACGATTATGACCGCCGCGAGGATCTAATGAAAACATAAAAATACCTATATTTTCATCTATTTTATCTTATTTTTCTTCTTTTTTCAACTCCTCTAAGAGCCCCTCTATTTTTGCTGCTTCAATATTCTGTTTTTCTTCAACAAACCTTATTTTAGGAATGGGGCGCATACGAAGCTTCTCGTTTAAAGTCTTCTGCAGTCCATAGATAATCTTATTTAAAATCTCTACAGTTCTTTTAGCTCTTTCCTGCGGTATAACAGAGATATAAACATTGGCATTAGCTAAATCAATTGATGTTCTAACTCCGGTTATGGTCGTCAAAGAATCTTGAGGTAATTCAACATCTTTCAAAATAATTTCTCCTAATTCTTTCTGGATTAAAGAATTTACTCTTTCAATTCTTTTTGACATTAATTTATAGTTTTAAATTATAGCTCACCCTTTTTTCTTTCTTCGGTATAAAAAGATAAGATATCTTTCTCTTGGATTTTAACATTTCCTTCAAATAATACGCCGCACTCATCCCCTTTCACTAGTTTCTCTATATCTTTTTTATTACGTTGGAGATTAACTATCTTCCCTTCTCCTACTTTTTTCTCATCTCTTAAAACTTCTATCTTGAGCCCCTTCCTTACTTCTCCTTCAATAATTTTACCACCAACAATTTGACGATTCTTTTCTCCCCAAAAAACTAACAGTGTTTTTACTTTGCCAATATCTTGTCTTGACACTTCAGGCTCTAATGTTTTTTCCATCATTTGCCTCACCTCTTGAATCAAATTATAAATTACATCAAAGGTTTTTATTTTTACCTTTTTCTCTTTATCTTTCTTCATCGCCTGTAAAACAGAGGGGTTAATCTTCACACGAAAACCTATAATCTGACCATTACATATCCCAGCTAGTTTCATATCTGCCTCATTAATATCTCCAACTTCTTCTTTTAAGATACGCAAAATTATTTTTTCTTGGGGCAACTCTTTTAAAACATCTACAATCGCTTCTAAAGAACCAACGACATCAACTTTTAAAATCATATTCAATACTTTTTGGTCATCTTTTAAAGTAAACGCTGTATTTGGTAATTCTTTTTTCTCCTCCTCTTCTTTAATATTTGCAGTCGCCTCATCAATACTGACGTATGTTTTGAATTTTTCTCCAACCCAAGGAGATTTTTCAAATCCCAAAACAACAGCTGGTTGAGAGGGATACACCTGCTCTATTTCTTTTCCTTGAAAATCCTGTAAATTTTTAATTTTAGCAAGGGCAGAGGAAGTACCGATAATGTCTTTTCTTTTTAAGATTCCATTTTGAACAATTAAAGTAGCGATTGGACCCCTGAAACAGTCCATATACGATTCAACTATTATACCTTCGGCAGGTACTTTTATATCCGCCTTTAACCCTTCCATCTCAGCAACCAAAAGAATTAATTCTAGTAACTCATCTATGCCTTGTTTAGTTTTAGCCGAAACTTCAATTGAGGGAACTTTACCACCCATTGACTCAACAATTATATCAACCTTTAAAAGCTCTCTTTTTATCTTTTCTTGGTCAGCTGTTGGCTTGTCTATCTTATTTAAAACAACAATCATTGGGATTTCCGCTTTTTTAACAACGTTGATTGCTTCTTTAGTTTGCGGCTGGACAGTATCAGATGAATCAACAACTAAAATAGCAACATCAGCAACTTGGGCGCCCCTTGCTCTTATAGCCGAAAAGGCCTCGTGACCCGGAGTATCAATAAATGTTATCTTTTTTCTTTTATGTTCCACCTCATAGGCTCCAACATGCTGGGTAATTCCGCCGGATTCTTTAGAGGTTATTTCAAAATCCTTAATCGCTTCCAAAAGCGAAGATTTGCCATGGTCAACATGACCCAATACAACAACGATTGGTGGACGAGATATTAAATTGTCTTGCTTTTTTTTACCAACCATAGTTTAAAAGTTAGGGTATAGGGTTTAGGGTTTAGGGTTTAGAAATTAGAATTTCCCAAACTCATAGCTCGGGTGATTGCTTCTTTCTCCTCTTTAGAAAGAGGGTTATCCGATTGGCCGTTTTTAATAGCTTTGGCATAAACTCTATTGCCGTCTTTAATAAATAAACTGGAAATTATAAAGCCATTGTCTTGATTGTCCAATAATGCAATAACAAAACTCTGATTGCCGCCGATATTATTAAACGGGTTAAATCTTACAATGGCGCTTTTTTGAAAAGTTTTTTCAGATACGTCTTGCAGTTTCTTAACCTGTTCAACTAATCTTACAATGTCTACATCATGCTTTTTGATTTTCTGAAGGTGATTTAAAATGATTGACTCTAAGTTTTCAACTTTCTTACCTTTAAATAAAGCACTGAACCTTTTCTTAAATTTAAGGAAATAAAACGCCAAAAAAATATTGATGGCGATAATGAGCAAAACTACACTCGTCAATAAAAAAACAAAATTTTGTATAGTAAAATATTGTGACATAAAATAAAAACCTTAAATGGTAAGGATAGGATTATGGTAAATCAATTTTTATAAAATTACAACGGCCTATACGTCGTGAAGTAGGCTTATAAATCGTGGCGGAGATTTTGCGACTCGAACTAGGTCGGTCGCCCCTCTACCTCTAAGTTATTCGTAAAATGCTATTGACATTCGGATATAATCGAATATAATTGAATATATTAATCTAATTCAATTATATATGAATAAACGTTTTGAATCAAGAATAAAAATAACCCCGGAGATGCTTCAAAAAATTGCTCGCATTGATGAGCTAAAAGGACTATGGACTGGTAGCGCAAAGCTTAGCCCTCACGTGTTAAAACAGCTAAAAATGTCGGTCATTATCACTTCAACCGGAGCGTCAACAAGGATTGAAGGAGGAAAAATGGAGGATGAAGAAATTGAACGACTGATTCGAGGTCTCAAAACCAAACCGCCAAAAGGCAGAGACGCAGAGGAAGTCGCAGGCTATGCCGATCTTCTTGCCAGAATTTTTGATAACTATAAAACTCTTAAATTAACCGAAGGACAGATTTTACAATTCCATGAAATTTTGCTGCATTTTTCGTCAAAAGACAAAATAGGAAAAGGGAAATACAAATCATCAGATAATATTGTGGTTGCAAGAGGCGATAATGGCCAGCAAGTTATATTATTTCAACCAACTCCGCCCTACCTGGTAAAAAAAGAAATGGACGATGTGCTGGTGTGGACCAGTGATGTGTTAAAGAAAAAAACCATTCATCCCATTCTCGCAATCACCAATTTCGTCTTTGAATTTTTAGCAATACATCCGTTCCACGACGGCAACGGGCGACTTTCACGTGCTTTGACAAATCTTCTTTTACTCCAGGCAGGATATGCTTACATACCCTATATTTCTCTTGAAGAAATTATTGAAGATCATCAAGAAGAATATTATCTTTCATTACGGGGAGCGCAAAAGTTCCACAAAACTGAAAAAGAAGATATTACTACATGGATTTTGTTTATGCTCGATGTATTGCAGAAACAAGCTGAAAAATCACGACACCTTATTGAAAGAGATCAGCCAGAACAAACACTTTCAGAAAAACAGATTTCAGTGTTAAGGCTTTTTGATAACAATAAAACTCTTTCACCTAAAGACATTTCGCTTTTGCTTAAAGAAATTCCCTTTCCGACCATTAAACAAGCTCTGGGGCGTCTGGTCAAGCTTGGCTTGATAAGTCGCATAGGTTTGGGCAGAGCAACTCGCTATAATAAAAAATAACAGGACGAAAATATTGCTCTGTTATTTTTAAATTTCTTTTTCAGGCATTCGGGTCGCAATTAGTGCTCGACTAATCGGGACACGCCGATAGAAACTTGTCAATGCGGAGGAGGTGGGACTCGAACCCACAAGCCCCGTGAAGGGCAAAGATTAGCAATCTTTTGCAATACCGTTATGCGACTCCTCCTCAAAATTATTGACTTCTTAATAATAATGTCTTATTTTTTCCACTTATTCAAGTGCTTTGGGTTATGGGAATTTATTAATTTAAAATATAATTCCATATCTATTTTGCTATCAATTCTAACATCTTTATAGCTATACAATCTAGGATTTAATCCAATATCTTTTAGAATATTATATACAGATTTTCGCAATGGTTCAGAATAACTTGTAAATGAAAGTTTTTTATAAAAATACGTTTATTATTAACTATATAATGATGCCTAAATACGCAACCATCCGTATCCACAAGTCCACGAAGACATGCAATTGAATATAGTATATTTCTTTTAATCCAATCCGGTATATCTATTTGTTGTTTAATTTTATTCCACTTCTTTTATGCTACAAAATAGCATCCAGTAAATTGATTTTCTAATAGATTTATGATAAAAAAAGTGCGGAGGAGTCGCATAGTGGCCATTGCACCGGTCCTGAAAACCGGAACCCTTTACGGGGTTCGTGGGTTCGAGTCCCACCTCCTCCGCCAGTTAGGAAATGTCTTTGTTGGCTCGCCCTCTGCGAGGGCTCGCCAGCCGATTTTAAGCGCAAATTGGAATTTTTTATCTTTCAAAATGAAGTTCGAGCCGATATTTTTTAGGAATGCTCGGATTTCT
>Ga0180009_10001251_pt1 | contig 31548 bp, 18 predicted proteins | sample OS_PC_MetaG_FD_123537 | JGI IMG/M metagenome (GOLD analysis project Ga0180009, IMG submission 123537) | Groundwater microbial communities from the Aspo Hard Rock Laboratory (HRL) deep subsurface site, Sweden - OS_PC_MetaG | ecosystem: Environmental > Aquatic > Deep subsurface > Groundwater...
GCGGGTGCTGGGGCGGCAGTGGCGGCGGCGGTGGGGGCGGCGCGCCGCCGGTGAACTACGGAGGGCCCCCCACCAAGGCCTGCGAGCACACCGCCATAGACGAAGTGACCGCTGGCAACGCTGTCCGGGTCATCGTCAAGGTCAAAGACAACCTGGGCGCGGCCAAGGTTGTGGTGTTTTACAAGCCCCAGGGCGAAGCCTCCTACCTCAAGCTCATGCTCAAAAAGTCCAGCAACGGCTGGGCGTGGACGGGCCTGATTCCCTCGAAGGCCGTGCATGGCCAGCGCCTGGCCTATTTCATCGAGGTGCAGAACGCCGGCGGCACCGCCATCTGCGCCCCCATCCGCGCCACCTCCAGCCAGCCGGAGATCATCATGGTCAAGGCGGGCAAGCGCATTCTGCCCAAGGGCTGCAGCACCGAGATGCCCGAGGACATGTGCAAGGCCAACCCGGACCACCCGTGCTGCAAAAAGGGCGGCGGCGGTGGCGGTGGCGGCGGCGGCGGCGGCGGCGGCGGCGGCGGCGGAGACAAGCCTCCGATCATCAAGGACCCCAGTGCCTATCCCCGGTTTTACCTGAACGTCGGTTTCGCCATGGGCACAGGCTATCTGTCCAACAAGATGGTGAGTTTCACGGGTGAGTCTCCCCATGTGGCGGGCTTCGCCATCGGCCCGGTGGGTGGGCAGGTGGAGGGCGGCTACTTCCTGGCCCCCAAGCACCTCCTGTCTGTGACGGGGCGCATCGGCGTCAGCTTCTCGGACAAATCCGAGAGCGCAGTCATCTCCTGGTCGGCCATGCTGCGCTACCGCTACTTCGTGCTGGGCGGCGGCAAGACCGACCTCTTTGCCCTGTATGTGGGACCCGAGGTGGGCGGCGCCATCGTCTACCACTCGCTCAAGGTGGGCTCGAACAATGAGAACGACACCTTCCAACACGGGTTCGTGCTGCTGGGCGCCGTGGTGGGCGTGCAGATCGGCACCCAGAAGGTGGGTTGGTACCTCGAGTTTGACCCCTCCGCGATTGTCGGCAACCAAGGCACGTTCCATCTGGGCATCTCCACCGGGGTCGCGCTGCGATTCTGATGGCGGCGACAAATCTGGCCCCGCGACGCGATCCTGATACAATATTGGCATGGAGATGAAGATGTCTGGTCGCCTGACACCACGCAGAGTGGTCGCCTCGATCTTGGCCTGTATAGCGCTTGTGAGCCTGCTTTTGGGTCAGGCGCGGCCGGCCGATGCGAAGTGTCGCGCCAAGGACATCCGCAAGATCAAAAAGCTCACCGAAAAGGCTCTGGAAGATTACCAGATGCTGGAGATCAAATCCGCGCTCAAGCGGATCGTCCGCGCCGTTGATCACGGCATCGACAATGACTGCGACGAGAAGCTCGCCCACGCGCGCGCCCTGATGGTGCGCGGGATCATCCATCTGGCAGGACAGCAGGACCAGACCCGGGGCGAGCTCTACCTGGAGAAAGCCATCAAGGCCAACGCCTGTATAAAACTGGAGTCGGGCCAGCCCCCCAACGTGAGCAAGGTCTGGAACAAGCTCCGCCGCAAGCTCCGGCATCTCAAATGCGGCGGCCAGCCCGTGCGCATCGTAGAGCCTCGGCCCACCGAGCGACCCACGGGCAAACCCTGTAGCCACACCACGGTGGACAACGCCAAGGCGGGTAAGCCCGTGACCATGGTGGTCAACGTCCAGGCTGACGTCGGCGCCAAGAAGGTGGTGGTGCATTACCGGCCCCACGGCAAGGCGTCCTTTCTCAAGCTCCAGCTCGCCAAGCCCACCACCGGCACCTCCTGGACCGGATCCATCCCCGGCTCGGACGTACAAGGCACGCGCCTGGCCTACTACATCGAGGTTCTCGGCAGCGGCAGCACCGTGCTGTGCAAACCCACCGAGGCCAACGCGGGGGCGCCGGAGATCATCATGGTCAAGGGAGACCCTTGCCTGAACCTGCCTCCTGATTTCTGTGAGTCCAACAAGGAGCACGCGTGCTGCAAACGCCCCGTGACCGGTCCGGGAATCGGTCCGGGGACCAGCCCCGGGGCCACTTTTCCCCGGTTCTATCTCAATGTCGGTTTCGCCACGGGGTTTGGCTACCTGTCCACGAAGGCGGTGAGCTTCATGGAGGCGTCACCCTACTCCCCCGGCATGGCGCTGGGTCCCCTGGGCGGCCAGGCAGAGTTTGGCTACTTCATCGCGCGAAGCCACCTGCTCAGCCTTGCCGGTCGCTTCGGCGTGGCGTTGTCCGAGACGTCGGACACTCCGGTCATCTCCTGGCAGGCTCTGCTGCGCTACCGCTTCTTCTTGCTGGGTGGGGCCAAGAGGGATTTCTTCGGCCTGTACGTCGGGGCCGAGGTGGGCGGCGGCCAGATCTATCACTCCCTGGTCGTGCAGACTCCGGCCGACGGCAATAAAAAAGACACCTTCGGTCACGGCTTCGTGATCGTGGGTGGCCTGTTGGGCGTCCAGCTCGGTACCCAGAAGGTGGCTTGGTACGTCGAGGTGGACCCCATCGGGATCTTTCCCAGCCAGGCCACGTTCCACATCGGGATCAGCTCCGGTCTGGTGTTGCGATTCTGATCGGTCGCGCCCTCGTTGACGAACATCCGGTCTTACAAATGCGCGGCCACGTGGTGAAGAACGGCGAGGTCGTGCACGTCCTCGCCCAATAGCGGCACCATGGCGGTGAGCGGCGGGGAGTCAAACCGACCCAGGAGCCAGGCGAGCTGCCGCTGATCCGCCTGGGCCAGGCGCTGGAACCGCCGGTGAGTGACGCTCAGCCACTCCAGCAACCGGAGCTGCTCCTCAGCGGGCAGCTCGTTCACATGGGGGTGCCGGGCCAGCTCGTCGGCTATGTCCTCCGGATTGGCTAGATGCAGCTGGGCGAGCCCGTGCATGCGATTCATCACGAGCCCGTCCACCGGCAACCGCCGGCGCTCCAGCTGCCGACTGAGCACCACCGCCTCGGCCACGCTGGCCGGCGTGGGGGACGTCACCACCACATAGCGCACCTCCGGGCTGATCAGCAGCTGGCTTACCCGGTCGATGCGTTCGGACACGCCGTCGAGCACTGTCTCGAAGAGCACCAGAAACTCCGCGATCTGTTCCAGCAGCCCGGTGCCGACAATGCGGGCCAGGCGCCGGAGCACGTACGCCTTGGCGCCGCCCAACAGCGTCAGGCTCAGCCGCCCGGCCTTCAGGTAGGGTCTGACCAACCACTGCACCGCGGGGCTCCGCAGGGCGCGCAACATCTTGCCCGGCGCGTCGAGGAAGTCCAGTGCGTGGGTCGTGGGCGGGGTGTCCAGGACGACCAGATCCCAGTCGCCGGACTGATGCAGCTCGTGCAGCCGGGTCACTGCCGCGTACCCGTTCATGCCCGGCAGATCCCGCGCCATGGTGCGATACAGGGGGTGGCTTTGCAGGCGCTGCGTCATCTCCGCGTCCCGCCCCGCCGACAGGAGCAGCCGGTCCAGGGCCGCGGCGGGATCCAACATCATGGCGTTCAGATTCGAGGTGGGCGCCAACCCCGCCGCCTCGAACCGCGCGGGCTCCACGCGGGTGGGCTCATCGCCGAGGGTCACGCCGAGAGAGTCTGCCAGACGCCGAGCCGGATCGATGGTGCAAACCAGGGTCCGGCGCCCACTCTGCGCCGCCTTGAGGGCGAGGGCGGCGGCGGTGGTGGTCTTGCCCACGCCCCCGGGTCCCAGGGAGATGATCACCCGGGCCTCCTCAATCAGGGGCGTCAAGGTCATGGGGCTCTCCATTGGCTTCGGGCGCTGCGGCGGGCTCCAGGGGCTCGGCCGTTTTAATGCTCAGGTGCAACCGCTGCAGCTCGATGCCCGCCTCGGCGCAGCGCTCCCGGGCCTCGGTCCACCGCGCTTCGTCCAGGTTTGCGATGGCCACGAGCAGCACTTCGGCCCGGCGGACCCTGGCCACGGCGGCCAGATCTCCGAGGCGCCCCACCACCCGCAAGCCCTGGACAAGCCGCCCCTGCAGGTCTGCCGCGTCGTCCAACAGCGCCACGGGCTTCAAGGGCCAGCGCGACGACTCCCGCAGCTCTCGCACGGCGGTGCTCCCCATGCCGCCGGCGCCGTAGATCAGTGCACGCCGATGGGAGACGCGACCCTGCTGACCGGACAGGATCGCCGAGGCCCGTCCCAGGTAGCGACCCAGGGACAGCACCAAAAAAAGCACCACCGCATCCACGGCGAACACCGCCCGGGACAACAACTGGAATCGGAAGAGGAACGTCGACAACGCCACCGCACCCGCCACCCCCACCACCACGCTCAACGCGAGGCGGCCGAAATCCATCAGCCCTCCATAGCGCCACACGGTGCGGTACATGCCCGTCAGCCAAAAGGCTGACATCTGCACCGCGATCACCAAAGGCAAAGACGCCATGAAGGCCCTCAGAAAGGGCGCGGTGTTGCTGCCAAAGCGAAGCACGAAGGCCACGTAGTAACAAAAGATCACCGCCAGAAGATCAAAGATCACCAACATGACCTGGTGGCGATGGGCCAGGTTGATGGCGGCGAAGATGGTGCGCGGACCCTCGGGGTCGGCGGGCGAATCCGAGGCGTCGCCAGGGAACGGGTCGGTGGTCGGGATGACCGTCTCGGCGTGACCCTGACGCTTGTACACCCGCACCCGGGCCACCACCATCACGCCAAACCACAGCAGCCCGAGGAAGATCGGCACCAGGGCGATGGCGAGGGCCGTCGGGAGCGTGCGCACAAAAATGGCCATGAGCCCCGAAGCCAGGGCCACCGCGTAGACCACCAGCACCGTGGTCCGCTCGGACAGGCCGAGGGCCACCAGGCGGTGGGAGATGTGGTCCGTGCCGCCCTGGCTGACGGCCCGGCCGTGCGCCTTGCGGGCGAGGGTCACCAGGGCGGTGTCCACAATGGGCACCAGCAAAAGCAGCAAGGGCACCGCCAGGGTGGCCAACAGATTCCGGGTGCGATGGGTCTGATTGAGCAGGGTCACCCCGGCGAGCATGAACCCCAGAAAAAGGCTGCCCGAGTCTCCCATGAAGATGGAGGCTGGGCTCCAGTTGTACAGCAGAAAGCCCAGCGCCGCGCCGGCCAGGGCCGCGGCCAGACCGGCCTCCACGGGCTGGCCCGCCGCCCAGAAAAAGTACGTGAGAAACGCCGCCGCGATGACGGTGACACCCGCCGCCTGGCCGTCCAGGTTATCCAGCAGGTTGATGGCGTTGGTGATGCCCACCAGCCACAGCACGGTGATGCCGATGTCGACCACCGGCACAAAGGCGTAGACCAACCGCACCCCGGCGAAGGTGAATACGGAGGCCACCACGATCTGGCCGGCGAGCTTGGCCGCGGGCCGTAAGGACACCAGGTCGTCCACCAGGCCCAGGGCGAACATGCCCAGGCCGCATAGGCCGAGCAGGGGAAGCTGCCGCAGGGGCGAAGGCCACGCGAGGGCGAAGGCCGCGGCGAATCCGCAGAAGATGGCGATCCCTCCCAGGAGGGCCGTGGGCTTGCTGTGCCAGCGATCCGCGCGGGGACGCGCCACCGCGCCCCACCGTCGGGCGCCGGCACGCACCACCGGCGTGAGCGCAGCGGTCACCCCGAGGGCCACCGCACCGGGCAACAGCGCAGATGCGAGCCAGCCCATGTCTATTCGCTGACCGCCTGCTCAAAGGCGACGACATCCGCGATAATCTTGTCCAGTCCCGCCCGCGGGGACCAGCCGATCAGCCCCTGGATCTTCTCGATGGACGGCAGCCGCCGCTGCATGTCCTCAAAACCCTCTGCGTAGGCCTGGTCGTAGGGCACATAACTGAGCTCGGAGCGGCTGGAGGTGGCGCGAATGACCTCCCGGGCCAGGGCCTCGATGGAGATCTCCCGCACGCCGCCCACGTTGAACACCTGCCCGTAGGCCTCGGCATTGACGATGAGATCGCACAGCGCCTGCACCACGTCCCGCACGTGGGTGAAACAACGTGACTGCTGCCCGTCACCGAACACCGTGAGGGGCTCGCCGGCCAGGGCCTGGCGCACGAAGGTCGGCACCACCATGCCGTAGCGACCCGTCTGTCGGGGACCCACCGTGTTGAACAGCCTGACCACCACGGCGGGCAAACCGCGCTCCCGGAAATAGGCCAGGCCGAGGAACTCGTCGATGGCCTTGGAGCAGGCGTAGCTCCACCGGGCCTTGGAGGAGGGGCCGAGCACCATATCGTCGTCCTCCCGGAAGGGCACCCGGGAGGCCTTGCCGTAGACCTCGGAGGAGGAGGCCACCAGCACGGGTTTCTTTTTCTTGGCGGCCGCGGCCAACACCCAGCCCGTGCCGTGAATGTTGGTCTCAATGGTTCGAACGGGGCTCTCCACCACCAGCTTCACTCCCACCGCGGCGGCCAGGTGGAAGACGCTGTCCACCGAATCCACGAGCTCGTTGAGCAGCGGCCCGTTGGCGATGGTGTCGATCTCGTAATGGAACCGGGGGTTGCCCTTCAAGTGCCGGATGTTGTCCATGGAGCCCGTGGACAGATCATCGACCACAAACACCTTGTGCCCACCGGTGAGCAGGTGGTCCGCAAGATGGGATCCAATGAAACCGGCGCCGCCGGTGATCAGAAAGCGCATGGGTCCTCCAGGGTGACCCGCAGGGTAACGTTTCCCGCCCATGGGATCAAATCCAATCCAGCGCCTTGCCAGGCCGAACCCCGTTTGTACAATACCCACTGAGGTTCCAACAGATGGCAGACCCGGGCCTACAGAATCTGATCGGTCGGGCCGCCGGGCTCCTGCGGGGGGCCCAGCGCCGGGTGGCCTTCACCGGGGCCGGCGTTTCTGCGGACAGCGGCATCCCCACCTACCGGGGCGCCGGCGGCCTCTGGACCCGGTACGATCCCGACAAATACGCCAACATCAACTACTTCAGAAAAGATCCAGCCTACTACTGGCGCTTCTTTCGGGACGTGCGATACCCGGCGCTGGACTCCGCGCACCCCAACGCGGCGCACGCGGCCCTGGCCGCCCTTGAGCGGTCGGGCCAACTCGACGCCATCATCACCCAGAACATCGACGGACTCCATCAAGAGGCGGGTTCCGAGCGCGTGCTGGAGCTGCACGGCAACACCCGACGTTTTCTGTGCCAGCAATGCGCCGCCGTCGTCGATCTGGCCACCGTGTGGAACCTCCTGCAGTCGGCGCTGCCCCCGCCGTGCCCCGAATGTGGCGGGGGGCTTCGCCCGGACGTCGTGCTCTTCGGCGAAATGCTCCCCGAACAGATCCTCCGCCAAGCCGTCGAGGCCGCCCGGTCGGCAGACGTCATGCTCGTGGTGGGCAGCTCCCTCGTCGTGCAGCCCGCCGCCGGCCTCCCCGTGCTCACCCTTGAGCATGGCGGGCGCGTCCTCATCGTCAACGTCGGCGACACCCCCCTGGACGGCGTTGCCGCTCTGAAGATCGACGCCGGCGCCGCCGAGGTCCTCCCCCAGCTCGCCGCTCTCCTCGAGAAGTGATCTCTGCTTCTCCATTTAGATGAGGAGCCCTTGATCCGGTCGCTTCGCCCCCGTGAAGCAGCTTCGCCTAGGCCGCTAGGAGCGCGAGGACGCGCTCTGATAGCGGCTACGGCGAACTACTCCACGGGGGCTACGCTCGCTCCTACGAAGCTTGTTCATTCACCGAATCATTAGGAGAGCGGCTGCCGTGACCCCGTTCCTGTAGAGGTCCAGCGAAGCTGGAGCTGTACAGGCGGGGAGACGGAGCCCGAAGGGCGGAGTCCACTCCTCCGCCCGGGCTACGCTTCCTACTACGGAGACCGACCATCAGATGGCCATCTCTTGAGGCCCCGGATACGAAGCGGTGGCGCTGAGCCGGTCACTTCGCCCGGGGGTGGTGTTGGTCGTACATCTGGCGGAGGCGGGCTTGGGAGACGTGGGTGTAGATCTGGGTGGTGGAGATGTCGGCGTGGCCGAGCATTTCCTGGACGGCGCGGAGATCGGCGCCGTGGTCCAGCAGATGGGTGGCAAAGGAGTGGCGGAGCTTGTGGGGGCTCAGCAGGTGCGTGATGTTGGCAATTAGCGCGTAGCGTTTGAGCAGCTTCCAAAAGCCCTGTCGGGTCATGGTTCGTTTTTTTTGGGTGAGAAACAGGCCGGGGTGACCCCGATCCCAGGAGGGGCGCACGTCTGACAGATATTCCTCGATGAGCTCCATAGCATTTTGGCCCAGGGGCACCAGGCGCTGCTTGGAGCCCTTCCCCATGACCATGATATAACCCCGCTCCAGATTCACATCAGACAACTTGAGGTTCACCAGCTCCGACACGCGAATGCCCGTGGCGTACAGCGTCTCGACCATGGCCGCGTCCCGGAGCCCGCGCGGGGTGCGGCGGTCAGGGGCCGCCAGCAACCGCTCCACCTCGTCGGTGGTGAGCACCGTGGGCAGGCGTCGACCCAGGCGGGGCAGCTCCACCGCGGCGGTGGGATCTCTGGGCAGATGGTGGTAGCCGCACAGAAACTTGAACATCTGCCGCAGGGCCGTCAGGCGCCGGGCCTGGGTGCGAGCCGAGATCCCCTGGCGACTCAACCAAAGTAGATAGTCCACCACCATGCGGGGCGTAATCTGGGCCGCCTCGCACACCTCACGCACCGCCGCGTAGTCGAGAAAAACCCGCAGATCGCCACCGTAGGCCTCCACCGTGTTCCGCGCGAGACCCCGCTCCACCTTGATGTACATCAGATAGAGATCTATGCCCCGATGCAGGTCCATAGACCTACATTACCCTACACAAGGTGCGCGGTGCAAATTCGGGCCGGAAATCAATCCACGGGGTTGATGTAGTTCAGGTCGAGACCGCCGGGGTAGCTGTAGCTGGTGTAGGAGGCAAAGCCGTAGACCACAATGCCGAAGGGCTCGGTGGAGGTGATGGTGTGGTGGGTGCCGGTGATGGGGATACGCGCCACGCCGTAGCCGGTGGAACCAATGGGCTGCGAGAAGGACGTATCCGGGATGGGCTGGTCGTCGAGGAACACGGTGGGGCCGCCTTCGTTGACCCGCTTGGTCACGTTCACGAAGTTGTAGGTGATGGTTGACGGCGCCAGGAATGTGTAGCTGTCGCGGAACTGCTCGGTGGGCACCATGAGCGAGTAGGCCGGGTCGCCATGGTAATCGAAGTTGTCGGAGTAGTAGTTCTGACCCACCAGGAACTGCCCCACCATGATCGCGAAGTCCGCGTTCACATGGTAGTCGACCAAGGCCTCGAACTCCACCCACTGGCCCTTGTTCAGGCTGGTTTGCGCCCCCAGGGTGGGATGGGCCGGGGTGAACCGGATCACGTTGCTGTTCGCCCCCGAGACGATCCGGACCAGGTTGGGCTCGTCCGGAAAACCGACGTCGGCCTGGGGCTCGGTGCGGCCTACGACGAAGTCTTTGCCCCAGGTCTCCAGGGGCAGCATCATCTCCTCAAGGTGATCGCACGCCCAGGTGTTGTAGGGCACGAAGCTGCACACGTGACCGGAGTACACCGCCACGGGCTGGTCCGACTCCACGAGGGTACCGGTCAGGTCATAGGCGACTCCCTGGTCGCAGTAGGAGCCCTGCGCGTCGGAGCTCTGGGCTCCCGTGCAGCTCGTGGGTAGCGCCGACAAAATCTGCAGCACCTCGCCCTGATTCAGGGTGTACTGCTGCACCGTGCCCGGGGTCCCCGCGTTGATGCCCGTGCCGCCGGAGGTGTGCGACGTGAGCGTCACCGTCACGTTGGTGTTGTCAACGGTCCCCACGATGGCGGCAAAGCCCGGAATGAACGTGAAGCCGAACATCTGATCCACGCCAAAGGTCTGCCGCGCCATCACGATGTAATTGGTCGACAGCGTGGGGGTGGGCAGGACCAGGGAGGCGTCGTTGGAGTACGAGTTGACCCCCGCGCCAAGCTCGTAGTCCAGCGGATTAAACTGGTACACGGTCACCGGCATGGTGGACGTGAGGTGGTAGGCCGCGTTGGGTACCTTGAGGGACTGATCGCCGGCGCTCATCTTGAGGCCCGTGTCCAGGTTCAGGGTGAACGTCTCGAGGGTCCCGGGCTGCACGTCCCGCTCCACCACCGTAGTGCCGCCCAGGGCGATGATCACGTGGGCGATCTTGCTGTTCGCGTTATGCACCACCACGCCGAAGTTGGCGTCGAAGGCCACGTCCACCGAGTTGGCCGTGGGTGTGGGCCAGTAGTCGCACCCGATGTAGCTCTTCTGGGTGGCCGCGACGATGCACGGGCTCGTGCAGGTGCCGCCGATGCACTCGGTGTCGCCGGTGCACTCCTGGGTCATCGTGCCAATCTGGCCCTCGGGAGTGCAGCTATAGACGTTGCCGTTCTGGCAAATGTTGAGATCCGCCTGGCAAGGCGTACAGCCCGGGCCGATGGCCAATTCGGTGCAGTAGGGGTTCGGCGACATACAGGTGGTGGAGAGCACCCACGTGCCCCCCTGGCAGGTTTCGATGGAGAGACCGTTGCACCGCGCGGCCCCGATGGTGCAGGGTCCCGTGTTGTTGGTGTTGTTGTTGTTGTTGCTCACCGGACTCACCGGACCACAGGCTGCGAACGTCCCGACACAAAGGGCCACCAGAGCCATTGTCGCGCGCATTAGACCATCTCCTTCACTGAGAGGGGCTGAGGCCACAGCCCATTACTAATAAAGATTCTCTTTTTCCCTAGCACACAAGAGTTGGGGGGCGCAAGGATCCCTCCGCGGATCACCATCGAATCAACCGCTCTCCTGCTGTTTTGCTTGAGAAGCTTCTGCGGTCAAAAGACCGAGCCGCAAAGTGACGATCCGCCTGGGGGTTCAGGCCCGCTCCACCCGGGCCAGGGCCTGCTTCACCACGGCCAGACCGAGGTCGTCACCCACGACGTCATACCGCAACAGGGCCGCCTCGAGCTGCTCCCGGGCTTCGTCAGTCTCCCCCAGCTCCAGGAGCACTCCCCCCCGCCGGTGCAGGGCAATGGCGACCCCTTCGTCGTCCCCGAGCTCTTTGAACAGCGCTCCGGCCTTGGCATAGCGCTGGGCCGCCGTGCGCAGCTCCTCGGTGTCCCGGGAGACGTTGCCCAGGGCCAACCAGGCTTGCGCCACGCCCTGGGGTGCTTCGGTCTCCTCCGCTTTGATCCGCGCCGCCTCGAAACAGCGTGCGGCCTCCACGGGTGCCTCCAGCTCCACGTGCACCTCGCCCAATTCCAGCAAAAGGGCCAGCTCCTGTGCAGCGTCGTAGTTGCTACGAGCCGTGGTCAAGGCTAACTCCAGGGTCTCTCGCGCCTCGGAAAACTGCTCCTGCTCCACCAGCAAACCGCCGATGACCTGCAGGCATTCGGCCTTGCGTACCGTGTCGTCATACTCATCGGCAATGGCCTGGTTCTGTTTCCACAGCGTCATGGCCTCGTCGAGATCCTCCTCCTCCACACACAGCTCAGCCCAGCCCTGGATCATGGCATAACGGCTCCCGTCGTCTCCCGCCATCTCACACAGGTCACACCCCTTGCGGTAGGTCTCGTAGGCCTCCTCCACCCGGCCCATGTCCACCAGCAGTGACGCCCGATCGTGCAACACCACGAACTGGGCGTCGGGGTCGCCAGCGCGCTTTCCACAGGCCAGGGCCTTGTCATAGAGCTTCAGCGCGGCCTCCGGGTCTCCCAAGGCGTTCTGGAGCTGCCCCATGTCATGCAACACGCCGGTCTGCGCCAGATCGTCTTCGAGGTCCTGGTATCGTTCCAGGGCCTCACCGAGCGCCTTCCGGCTCTCGTCGAGGCGTCCCTCCACGGCCGTATACGTGCCCCAGGCGCGCAGGAGCCCCGCCAGCAGCGCAACGTCTCCAGTTTCCCGGGCCTGGTCGATCTTGGCCTGCAGGGACTCGCCCTGGGCCGCCAGCTCTTCGTGATCAAACTCGGACATGGAACCTCCGTGGCACCCGAAGGTGATACGGCGGATCTCCTCGCAGCACAAGCCGCACGCGCGTTAACCTGCAACTCTCACCAGCAGTCGTGTTGCAGGCTAATCAGCGACCCGGCTCCAGCTTCCAACCGAGGCGCAGGAGATCGTCCTGCCACCGCTTGGCGCGAATGGCTTCTTCTCCCCGGTGCCGCCGACCAAAGCTCCGCTCCAAAGCCGAAAGCACCGCGCCGCGCACCGAGCCGAAGCTGCCGCCCACCACCCGCTTGCGCCCCCCCATCTTCACGGTGAGCTGGTCGGACGACGCATCGTCCAGAAACCGCGCCACCACCCCGGGGGCCGGCCGCAGAGCCGGTCGACGCACGAGCCGCACCAGCAATGCCGCCCGCACCAGGGACACCTCCCCGGCGAGGCGCGTCGGCAGCAGCCGGGCCGCCGCCACCGGCGCCACAACCAGGGAGAGGCTCACCGCCCGGTGACGGACCGCGGCGTGGGGGTCGGCCAGGGCGCGCAGGACCCTCACGCGCACCGCGTCCCCCCGATGCCAGTCCACGAGCAGCTCCAGGGCCCGGCGGCGCACCAGCGCATGGGGATCCCGCCGGGCGAGCCACAGGGCCCGGGAAAGCACCGAAGGGCGACGATCGTTCAGGGTGGAGGAGGCCAGCCGCTCCAAGGCGGCGTGCCGCACATCGGCCCGGTCATGGGCAAGCAGACCCACCACCGCCGCGAGGAGCTGGCTCCGCAGAGGCACGTCGCAGGCCTCCAGGAACGCCACCAGCGTCGGCGCGGGGAGGCCGACCAGCACCCGGGCCAGCGCCCGTTGGAGGGGCTGGGTCCGCAGCAGCCCACGCACGAGCCCCGGCTCGGGTCCGCCGAGCACCGCGGCCAACCGCGTGCTCACCTGGGCCATCTCTTTGGGATCCTTCGGCGCGGTCCCGGGGAGCCGCGCTGGCAACGGCTTCATCGGCTGGAGGATCCCCGAAGGGCCTGACACCAGCGTCGGCTGGAGGCGCCGGATGGTCTGCCGAGCCATTCGGATTCGCTCGTCCCAACTGGCCCCGGGTTTTGCCCCCACCCGGAAAGCCGGTGGCAGGGCCAGATAGGCCGCCTCCCGCACCTCCTGCTGGCGACCCCGCACACCCTGGGCGCCGCTGGCGTCGGTGCCAAAGCGCAGCCCCGTGCGAAAGCGATCCCCGAGCAGCACCACCACCCGGGCCACCGGACAGGGGGCCTGGGTCCGGGGCAGCACCCCGAGCACCGCCGCCCGCACCGCCGGCGACGGATCGCCCAGCAGCGCGCACACCCGCCGGGTGCTCGGCGCGCCCGGCACGAGCCGGATCGCCTCGGCGATGGCCTCCACGGCGGCCAGTCGCACCACCGGGAAGCGATCCCGGGTGGCGGCCACCAACAGCCGGTGCGCCGAACGGTCACGGAGTCGGCCGAGCAGGTGCAGGGCCTCGGCGCGCACCCAGGGGCTGGGATCCGCGGCCAGATACCGGAACACCCGCAGGAAGGTCTCCAGTCGCCGACGTACCACCTGAGTCTCGAGGTCGGCGCGCGCCCACACAAAAGCGGTCAGCACCGCCGCCCGCACCCGCTCGTTTCCGTGACCGGCCAGGGGCAGCAGCCAGCGGGATTCGCTCCAGGCCCACTTGCGCGCGGAAATCCGTTTCCCCAGCGCGTGCAAAGCCGCCAGGGAGCACGGTGCGCAGGCCAGGGAGGCCAGGGCGGAAAGATCTCGGCTGGTCAGCCGCGGATCCGCGATCAGCCTACCCGCCAGGGCCCGGGCCCCGCTCTCGTTTCCCCGCTGCCAGCGCAACATCATCTCCGTGAGCCGCTTTCGGAGCCGGCGGGCCGGCGGTCTGGGCGGGGGCGGTGCCTCGGCGGCCACCCGCAGCGCGGTGAGGTCCAGGTTGGGCGTCGCCGGATCGGCGGCCAGAAACTCCCCCACCCCGGGCGCCCGGGGCGTCAGCTCTTTCCACGGTTCCACCACACCCACCGCAGGGACCCGAGACACCCGCGGGACCACCCGGGTGGGCGTCTTTTTGGCACCGGTCCCGGGACGCTCCCGACAGCCACCCGTGGCCAGCAGCACCAGAACCATCACCCAATCCCACGAAACATCGCGTCGCAAAGTCAGTCCTAGGGCGGGTCTTGCAGCGCCGGCCAACCGTCGCCCGTGGGCGGGCTGCGGGTGTCAAAGAGCTGCAGGTTCGCCGGCACCAGGGTCGCTCCTCCGGGGGTGACCGTGAGCCAGCCCGCATACCAAAAAGAGCTGAACCCGCCGGTGTTGTCCATCACCCGGGACATGCGCACTCCGGGCTGGCCCTGGGCAAAAACCTCGATCCCTTCGTAGTAGACGTACATCTTCGCGGTGCGCGGCTGGTAGAAGATCGGGTCGGGGAAGTAGTGCACCCCGATGTGGTACACGTTCGCCGGTCCCGGGGAGTGGATCGGATCCCGGAGCTTGATGATCTCGGGCCCGAAAGCGGTGTGCTCGTCCTTGAGGAGGCGGGGGTCGTCCAGGGTGTTTGTGCAAAGCCCCGGCGATCCCACGCAGTCGGGAAACTGCGTGAATTCGGTGCAGTCAAAGCCCGTAACGCAGGGGACGCCATTGTCTGTCCGGGGCACCCCCCAGTCGGGCTGGGCCGTGTTCCAGTAGCAGTCCCCCGAACCCCGCCATTGCCGTCGCAGGTTGGTCTGGCAGGTGTCAGCGCCCAGGCAGTCACCGTCGTCACGGCAGCTCTGCTCAGGATGCACGTCCGACTGCGAGGTGCCACAACGACCGCCGTAGTCGTCCACCAGGTGGATGTCGAAGTCCCCCGTGCCGTCCCACTCCACGTAGACAATGATGCCCTCGCCATAGGCGCGCAGCTCCGTGACCGAGACGTTCACCGCCTCAATGGAGCAGCCGCCCCCTTCCCGGCACACCCCGTCGATGGTCGACCCGTCACAGGTGCTGCCCGCCCCGCAGGAGAAGGAGCAACAGTCCGCGTCTCCCGAGCAATCGGACTCCCCGATGTTCATGAGGTCGCAGTAGGGCCGCACGTCCGTGGCCCGAAGCTCGAACAGATAGATCCCCGGCACGTCCGGAATGAAGCAGGGCTCGGCCACCGTGTTCTGGCCGGGCGGGCAAGAGGGTGCGTCGTCGTACTCCGGATTCTGACCCGCACCGGCATTGAAGGCCGAAGCGTCTTCGCTCCCCACGGGCCAGCTCACCACCCGCCAGTCGTACAGGGTGATGGCATTGCCCAGGGATCGTGAGCCGCGCCCATTGAGCCAGGTGGGCTGCATGGGCAGGGGCGGCGTATCGATGGGTTCGCCAGCGTCGGCCACGGGAGGACCAAAGAGGGTGGCCTGGCCCCCCTGATGAGAAGGATCCACGGGGCGGGCCAATAGAGTAGCGATGCCGGTGGTGGTGTTGAAGTCCGTGGAGTCAACAGTGGTGCACTCCACCGTCACCTCGAAAGACTCACCGGGCTCTAGCGCCCGGGGCAACCCTGAGCTGTCAAAGTTCAGCAGGAACTCGGCGCCTCCCTCCAGGACGACGCTCTCGACCGTCGTGGGCTCGGTTCCGCTGTTGATCACCGTGGCGGTCAGGGGCCCCCGGTGACCTTCCACGAGGGAGAAGTCGATTTCCGGCGGCAGGATCGAGATCACCGGCCCGGTGTTCGAAGAACGGATGTCCACCACCCACCGCGCCCGGGACGGCGCCGGATCGTCACTCTGGATGGTGAGCACGTCCTGATCCAGTTGGCCCCCGGCGCCCACCGTGGGAGTGTAAAGCACCGTGAGCACTACACTTTCACCGGGTTCAATGGAGAGGGGCAGGCTCAACTCTTCTTCGATGACAAAGGGGCTCTCGGACTTGCCGAAGTCCATGGTCGTGATGGTCAGGGAGGCCCGCCCCACATTGTGCAGCACCAAGGGCGCCCGATCCTGCGTGCCGGCGATGACCCGCGGAAAGTAGACCGTGGCGGGCGGATCCACCTTGAGCTCGGGTGCTCTCACCGAAGAGGGCTGCAGACACCCGGGGACGCAGACCAGGGCCAGCCACAGGAGCGCGATTAGGCCCCGGCTTCGGACGGAGTGAAATTGGCGTCCCCACCGCTCCATTGGGTTGCACATCCGGAGCGATCTTACTAAGATAACTGAAGCTTTATGTATCCTCCGGAAGTGCATCATGTCAGCTGCTCCTGAATCTCCAATCGGGCGGCGCCCGCGGCCCTGCAAACCGTGGCGCGACCATTGTCACGCCCTGGTCCGGCGCTCGCCAGTTGTCGCCAGCTTGATATTAAGCTTATCGGTTGTGGCCTGCGAGTACAATGTCGACGTTGTGGTGCGCATCCCACGGTGGGAGACGGCCACCTCCTCGGTGGGCGTTCTCGGAGTGCACCCCCGATCCGCGACAGCAGATTCAGCTGGCCCGTACAGCGCCTCGGACTGCGAGCAACCCCCCACCCGCATCGCCGTTTCCTTCTTTCTGGCCAATGAGCGGGATGAGGCCGTGGCCGAAGGGGACCGCCTGAATGTGGGCGGCACGGTGATCCATCCGTCCGCCGCGCGCATGCTGGACCCCGACGACGAGAGCCAGTCCGTCACCGTGGATCTGCTCACCCTGGACAGCGGCGACGGCAACCCCGTGAGCCTCGTCGGGACCGTGGAGGAGGTGTGGTGGCACCCCACTTCGTCCGCGCTCCCCACCCGGTTGGTGCTGCTGCACGATCACTCCACCGAGGCCGCGGAGCACGACACCGCGGACCAGCGCCTGGCGGCCTACTCCGAGCTCGTGGGGGAGGCCCTGTGCCACGAAACCAAGGCGGTGAGGTGTCCCCTTCCCGACTCGGCGGCAATCTCCCTGTATCGGCTGGACGACAACAGCGTCACCAAACCGGTGCTGATCAGCCGCGACTACGATCAACTGCAAGGCGTGCTCGATGTGCTTCGGAACGAAGGGGAGCGGGGACATGCACCCCACTTCGGCGTGGGCGGGGGGATCCCCGACGGCATCAGCGAGTGTGGCCCCGGCGCCACCCCGGCCTGCTGGCCAGCGGTGGTGCTCATCGCCGGCGAGGTGGATGAAGGCCAGGCCACGACCCTGGACTCGGCCACCCTGCCCGAATCCACCCGGCTGTTGACCGCGGGGCTCACCGACAGCCCGGCCCTGCGCCGCCTCGCCTGCCAGACGGGCGGATTCTTCGAGTGGGTGGAGCGGCTGTCGGACCTGCGCCTGCTCACCAACAAGTCCACCACGGAGCTGCCCGAGTACGCCTTCGGCTTCGCCCGCAAGGTGCTGCTCGCCGCCCAGGGGCGCTGGGAGGTGGTGCTCTCGGTCACCGGCGTGCCCGGCGATCTGGACATGTCCCTCACACACCAGCTGAGCGGCACCCTGGGGGTGCGCCTCGGAACAACTCCCAACGACCACAATGCGCTGACCGAGTTCCAGGTCACCCTCGGAGGTTACTGATTCCCATGCGAACGCGCACCATTCCCATGCTGGTAGCGTTGGCGCTGCTGACTCTGACGGCGGCACCGGCGGCGGCCAAGACGCCCACGGACAAAGAGATGGGCGAGCAGCTCGAACGGGACCTGGAAAAAAAGTGGGGTCGCACCCGGGCCGTCCAGGTCGTGGTGGATCGCCTCTACCCCAAGGCCAGTCGCTTTGAGCTGGACGTCTTTTTCGGCGTGCTGCCCAACGACGCCTTCCTGCTGTACTTAACGCCCGGGCTGCGCATGGCCTGGCACTTCAATGAGCAATGGGCGCTGGAGCTTGGCGGCGCCTACAGCCTCGGGGTGGACACCGGCCTGCGCAAGCAGCTCGAACAGGACGACGCGCTGATCCAGGCCCGCATGCGGGACCAGGTGATCGCGCGGTTCGGCCTGGCCGTGGTGTGGAGCCCCCTGTACGGCAAGTTCGCCTTCCTCAACAAAAAGGTCGCCCACTTCGACATGTACTTTTTGTTCGAGGCCGGCGGCGTGTACACCGAGGGAGAGGAGTCCCTGGGGCTCAAGGGCGGCGTCTGGCCCGAGGTGGGGCTCGGGTTGGGGTTCCGCTTCTTTTTGTCCAAGGTGGTCTCTTTGCGCCTGGAATTCCGGCAACGGCTGGCCATCCGCGAGGGGCTGGGGGAGGACGCCATCCGGCTCGCCTTTCCCTCGGAGATCAGCCTCGGGCTGGCCTTTGTGATCGGCGGTGGTAAGTCGAAAAAAGGGAGCGCAGAATGAGGCGCAAGCGCCGGATCCGAGCCCGCCTGATGCTGCTGGCGGTGCTTGCCCTCGGCCTGCTGATCGCCCCCGGTTCCGCCGCGGCGATCACCGTGGACGAGATCATTCTGCTGTGCAAGACCGGGGTGTCTGCGGACCTCGTGATCCAGCACATCAAGGCGTCGGGAAGCCGGCCCCGGGTGGGCCCCGCGGACGTGGAGCAGCTGCGCGCCGGCGGCGTGCCCGGCAAGGTGATCGCGTTTCTGACCGGGGCCGCGGGCAGCGGCAAGGTCCACCGGCAGGCCGACGAAGCCCGCCGTTCGGCCGACGACGCCCGCCGACGGCAACAGGAGCGCAAGCTCGAGGCCGAGCGGCTCCGGTTGGAAGCCGAGCGCCTCAAGGGGGAAGCCAAGCGGCTGGCCCGGGACGCCAGGTCCGCCCGGGATCGCGCGGCGGGTCTGCAGGGCCAGGTCAAGACCGTGCTCTCCACGGCCTTCGACGATCTGCGTCGGGGACGGGAGTACAAGGCCATCACCGCGCTGCACGCCTTTCTGGGCTCGGGGCTGGTGCAGCCCAACTCCTACCCCTACCTGGAGGGCTCCTACGGGCTGGGACGGGCCTTTTTTAACGTGCGCATGTACCAGGCGGCGAGCGGCCACCTGGTGGAGGTGATCCGGCGGGGTCCCACCACGCCGCGCTTTGACGAGGCGGTGAGCCTGCTGCAGAGGATCGTCGACAAGCTCGAGTTTGTGCACCCCGTCATCGCCCTGTTGGCGGCCTTCGAGGCCGACCTGAAAAAGCGGCCCCGCAAGTGGCTCGACGAGTACCACTTCTTCCTCGGCGAGTTTTACGAGCGCTACGACAATAACACCAAGGCGCTACGCCACTTCGGCGCCGTGTCTGCCAAGTCGGCGCGGTACGCCGCGGCGCTGTATCACATGGGGTTGATCCACACCGGGAAGAAGAAAGCCCGCACGGGCATCCGCTACTTCCGCCGGGCCTTGAAGGCCGCCAAGCTCGCTCAGAACAAGCCGGTGCAGGACCTGGCCAGCCAGGCCGTGGCGCGCCTGGCCTTCGAGATCGGCTCCTTCCGGGCCGCGGCGCACTTTTACGGCCGCATCGGTCGCACATCCCGGGTCTTCGCCCAGGCTCAGTACGAGCTCGCCTGGACCCAGGTCATGTCCGAGAAATATCGCCACGCGCTGGGCACCATCCACGGCCTGCGCTCGCCCTTTTTTGCCCAGGAACACTATCCGGACCTGCTCGTGCTCGAAGCTGCGGCATACTTGAACATGTGCCGGTACAAAGAGGCGTCCAAAACCCTCCGGCGATTCAACCGCCGACAAAAGACTCTGGTCCACCGCATCCGCCGCTACCTGGCCACCAAGCCCAGCGGCGCCAAGATGTACCGGGACGTGCGCCGCCTGGCCACCCGCCGCCCGGGGAAAGCGCTGCCCAAGGCCGTGCTGTATGCTCTGGTGGCCGACGTGGGTTTCTTCCGGACGCTCAAGACGGCCCGACAGCTCGAGACGGAGATGCAGCTCGCCCGCACCAAGCTCGGCGGCAGGGCCCAAAAGGCCGTGCTCACCGATCTGTCACAGCGACACAAGATCTACCTCCAGCGCGCCGGTGTGGAGATCCGACGGCGGCTGCGGGACATTCTGGTGCAGCAGGACACGGTGAAGGTCAAGGCCGACGAGATCGGCCTCGAGGTGGAGCTCGCGGCCAAGAGCCAGCTCGAAGCGGCCCAGCGGCGACTACAGTCGGGACGCGCCGCGAAGGGCCGCCAAAAGCTCCCCCGGATTATGCAGCTCAAGCTGCGCCCGGGGCAGCAGGTCTGGCCCTTTGAAGGGGAGTACTGGCACGATGAGATCGGCAAGTTCCGGAGTCGGCTCCGCAAGGCCTGCCCGGTTCGCAATAAGCGCAAGAAAGGAACCCCCTCGCGGTGAGTAGACTTCGCTCTTTCATCTGGCTGGCAGTGATCGCCGGGGTTGGGCCCGGGCTCGCTCTATATTCCACCGAAGCCGCCGCGCAGAAGATCGGCGCCCGCAAGGTCAAGACGTTTACGATCAAGGCCCGCAAAGTCTCCTCCGGGGCCACACGCGTCAAACAGAAGACCGGTCCCACCACCATCGACTTCGAGCGGGAGAAAGCGCGCAAGGCGGCCCTGGCCCGCAACGAGGCCCAACAGTCCGAAAAGCGCCAGAAGATGATCCAGCTCATCGTGCGCGTGCTCCAGTCGCGGACCTACCGGCTGCAACGCATGCGAGCGGCGCGGAGTCAGTATCTCATGCGCAAGGCCAACCTCGAGTTCGAGGAGGCGCGCTATCAGAACCTGCTGCGCTTTGGGGCCTACGAAAAAGCCATGGCCGCCTACGACGCGGGCAAGACAAAAACGAAGCCCACCGAGCCCAAGGCCCAGTACACCGACGCGGTGAAGACCTTTGAGCAGCTCCTCAAAGAGGACGCCAAATGCAACCGCTGTGACGAAGCGAGCTTCCGGCTCGGGTACTGTTTGAACCAGGAAGGGCGCTCCGCGGACGCGGCCAAGGTGCTGTCAGCCCTGGTGCAGAACCATTCGCAGTCCAGGTACTCTGCTGACGCCTATCTGCTCATGGGTGAGGTGTGGTTCGAGGCCAACAAGTTCATCGCCGCCATGGGCAACTACCAGATGGTGTTCCGCAAGTACCCCAAGTCCCAGATGGCGGGCTACGCCGAGTACAAGTACGCCTGGTCGGTGTTCCACCAGGCCAAGTACCGCCAGGGCATCGCCGCGTTGCACCGGGTGGTCAAGCACCGAAAGGCCCAGCTCAAAAAGCAGGCTCTGACCGACCTGGCGGTGTTCTACGCCGAGCTGCCCCAGGGCTGGATCATGGCGCACCGCTACTGGACCCGGATCGGCGGGCTCAAGCTCGCGCAAAAGCACATGTGGCGCATGGCGCGATTGCTGGACTCCCAGGACAAAAATGAGCCGGCCCTCCGCGTTATTGACTGGCTACTCAAAAAGGGGCCCACCAGCGCGCGGTCCACGGCCTACCACCAGCTGCAGGTGGACATCCTGGTGCGGCTCAAGGTGCCGCGGCGGCTGGACGCGGGGCTCGGGCAAATCGTGAAATTCTACGAAACGGGCAGCCCCTGGATGCGCGGCAACGCCTCCCGTCCGGCGATACGTCGAGCCGGTCGGCGCCTGGCGGAGAAAGCCATGGCCTACGTGGCCACCTACTACCACCGGGAGGGCAAAGCCGCGGGCAATGAGGATCTGCTGCGACGGGCCGTGACCAAGTATCGCTCCTTCCTCAAGCGCTTTGGGACCTCGAGCCAGCGCACCAACATGCATTTTTACCTCGCCGAGCTGCTGCGCGGCTTCCAGAAGTTCAACAGCGCGGCCCAGCACTACCAAAAGGTGGTGGCCGACAGCAAAACGCCGTTCCGGGAGGACGCGTCCTTCCAGCGGGTCTTCTGCCTGGCCCAGCTGCTGGCCTCCAAAGGACTCGACCGGCCGGTGCCCAAGGGGCTGGGCGCGACCGCCATCGTGCGGAGCAAGCTCCAGCCTTTGGAAAAGCGGTTCGTGGCCGCCAGCGACGCCTTTGCCAAACTGTATCCCAGGAGCAAGGACGCGCCCTCGGTGCTGTTCAAGGCGGCGCGGATCTTCTACGAGCACGGCTTCCTCAACAAGGCGGGTCAACGGTTCGCCATCGTGGTCACCACCCACCCCAAGGACCGCTACGCCGCCCTGTCGGGCGCCATGGCCCTGGACAGCTTCAGCCGGCTCAAAGACTGGCCCAATGTGGTGAAGTGGGCCCGGCACCTGATCACGATCCGCAACTTCCAGCACTACAAGCGAAACCAGCTGCGCGGGATCATCGCGGCCTCAGGCATCAAAGCCGCGGGGATCCTCGAGACGCGAAAGAAGTATGCCGAGGCGGCGTTGGCCATGCAGGCGGTGTACAACGAGTTCCCCCGGGACAAAGAAGCCCCCCGGGCGCTGTTCAACACGGCGGTGCTTTGGGAGAAGGCCGGCAAGTCCGAGCGGGCCATCAAGCTGTACAAAAAGGTGCGCAAAATCGCCCGCCGGAGCCAGTTCGCCTCGCGGGCCACCTTCGTGCTCGGCGCGCTGTACGAGGGGCGCGCAGACTTCCGGGCGGCCGCGCGGTACTACGGCGAAATGGCCAAGCTGCCAAAGATCCAGCAGACCCCGGACGCGTTGTACAACGCGTCGGTGATGCACGAGGCCCTCGGAAACTACCGCGCCGCCGAAGCCATCCGGCGGAAGTACGTCAAGCTTTACCCCGGGCGCAAGGACGCCGTGCGGGCCTACTTCAGCATCGGTAAGCTCCTGGAGTCCCAGAAGCGGTGGGGTCCGGCCGAGAAATTCTATCTCAAGTTCATCGGGAACAAAAAGCTCGTCAAACGGCAGCCCACCCTGGTGTTGGCTGCCTGGACCCGCGCGGGACGGACCATCCGCAAATCCAAGCTGGGCAAAAAAAAGAGGGGACAAATGCGCGCCCTGGCGCATTTCGGGCGGGCCATCAAGGAGTTCCGCCGGCTCCGGCTCCGACCGGGCAGCCTGGCGGCGACCTACGCCGGCTGGGCCCAGTTCCAGCTCGCCGAGGTGGTGTTTGATCAATTTGTGGGGATCCAGCTCAAGGGCAAAGAAAGCCAACTGATCAAGCTGCTCATCAAAAAGGCCAAGCTGCGGGAGAAAGCGCAGAAGCTCTACCAGGCCGTGCTCTGGTACAAGGCCCTGGTCTGGTCCACCGCAGCGGTCTACAAAATCGGCATGCTCTACGCACGCACTGTCGAGGCGCTGTACGCCATTCCGGTGCCCCGATCCATTACCAAGCCCGAGGATCGCGAGCAGTACAAAGCGTCCCTGCAGATGAAGGCCCAGCCCGTGGAAGACGCCGCCATCAAAGCGTTCCGTAGAGCCGTGGCCGTGGCCCACCAGTTGCGCGTGTACAACCGGTTCACCATCGCCGCGGCCCAGCGGCTGCTCAAGGTGGATCCGGACCGCTACCCCAACCCCGGACGCACGGTGTTACGAGGGCACCACACAGAGCCCTTGGGCGGGGCCCGGCCCTACCTCAACGAGGAGGCCGAATAATGCCGCGCTTTCGCCACGCAATCATCGCCGTGGTCGCGCTCGGCCTCGGGGCCGCCGGCTGTCCGGCCGCCACGGGCGGACCCGCGGGACCCGGACGGAACCGCGCCCGACCGGGAGGACCCGGGACATCGCGCCGCACGGGACCACGCCCCATCAAGGACGCCCTCTTCGCCCAAGGCGTCAAGGGGCTCCTGCACAAGCCAACCCCGGATTTCGAGGGCGCCCGGGCCGCCTTTCAACAGGTGTTGGCGAAACACCCCCATCACCTGGCGGCGCTGCTCAACGTGGCCTACTGCGCGTTGCATCTGGGTCAACTCAAACAGGCCCAGGACGCCTACACCAAAGCCGTCTCCATGAACCCCAAACACCGCGGGGCCCGCTTTGGGCTGGTGGACGTGCTCCTGCGGACAAAACAGGCGCCCAAGGCCCTGACGCTCCTTTCCGCCCACCTCGCCAAACACCCTCGGGACCTCACCGCGCTGGGTCTCGCGGCGGCGGCACACCTCGCCCAGGGCCAGCGCAAACAAACCCTCGCCAGAGTGCAGGCGGCCTTGGCCATTGACCGCCGAGATGTGCTGGCACATGTGAACTTCGGCCGGCTCTATCTGGCCAAGGGGGATTCCCGTACGGCGCTGATGATCTTTTCGCGGGGCCTGCGCTTAACGCCCAAGAGCGCCGCTCTGCACTTCGAGCGTGCCCAGGCGCACATGGCCGCCAAGGAGATGGGGCGCGCCGTAATGGACTTCGAACGCGCCGCCAAGCTGGACCCGTATCACACGGCCACCCGCCTCAACCTGGGCAAGGTCTACGTGGACAACCTGGACTACAAAGGTGCCCTCGGTCACTTCCGGCGGGTGCTGCAGATCTGGCCGCGGAATCGGGCGGCCCTGATGGGACAGGCCCGCGCCCTGTTCGGGTTGCGTAAATTCAGCGGGGCGCTGGCCGGGTATCAGATCGCGATCCAGTACCACGGTCCGCGACCGGTGGTGTTATATCAGGTGGCGAAGATCTACCAGGACCATCTGGATAAGCCCCAGCAGGCGCTGTATTATTACCAGAAGTTTGTCAGGGCCTCGCAAGGGCTGTCCCCAAAGGATCCGGTGTTCGCGACCATCCGGATGCTCAAGGCCACCTCCCGACCCAGGCCCAGACGTACATCTCCGCGCAAGCGCGGGGTTGGCCCGCGAAGGCGCGGCGGAGGTAAAAAACCATGAGCTACCTCAAACGAACCATGGGTTTGGGGTTCTGTCTGGGCCTGGTGGCGCTGTTCGCCTTGGGGCTCGGCGGGGCTCCCGGTAGTAGTTGGGCCCGGGGTAAGGCCGCGAGCAGGGCCAAGGGGGCCAAGGACAAAAGCACCCGCTTTTACGACTTTGATGATCTCCTCATCGACGGGGAGTTCCGCAAGCCGGCCACCCTCTACACACGCGCTCTGAAGTCTCCGAAGTTCGAACGCCTTCTTCGACTTCAGAAGAGCTTCCTGAACCAGCTCCTCCAGACTGCACGTTACCCAAGCCTGCGCTGGTTCCGATAGACACGTCCCGGGCGGGGAGATCCGATGAAAGTCATCTGTCAGAAGTGTAGCGCGAGCTACGACATCGAAAATCAGCGAATCCCGGCCGAGGGCATGACCATGAAGTGCCCCAAGTGTCTCGGCTCGTTCCAGGTGCAACGTCCCCCAGCCGAGGACGGGGCCAGGTTGGCCCCTGAGAGCCCGGGGGCTGACCCCAAGTACTTCATTCGACGGCACACGGGGAGCGTTTTTGGTCCCTTTGCCCAGTCGGCGATCCTCACCATGGCCACCGATGGCAAGCTCGACGGCTCCGAGGACCTCTCGCCGGACAAGGTGGACTGGACCCGCATCGCGGATCACGCCGCCTTCCGGAATGCTTTCGGGGAGGGTTCCACAGGCGACCTGCCAACCCCGACGACGTCGCAACCCTCGACGTTGGGCGCACGCAGACCGACGTTGATCCCAGACGCCGGGCCGCGGCCAGCCGACCTGCCCGCACCCGCGGGGGTGCAGCCCACCAAGCTGGGCATGCCGAGCGTCACCCCTCCGCGCTCACCCGAGGTGTCCGACCTGCCCACGCCTGTGACCTCCCAGGGACTCGGGGCCAGACCCATGCCCTCAGGCATCCCGAGCCCCGCGCGCCCGCCGGTGCCATCGCGACCGGCCATTGCGCCAGCGCCGCCCGAGATGTCGGATCTCCCGACGCCCAAGAAAGCCACCCCAGGCCTTCTGCGCCCACCCGCACCGTCCAGACCGGCCATCACACCGCCGGCGCCCGAGATCTCGGACCTGCCCGCGCCCAAGTCCGCGGGCGGAGGGGCCAGGCTTCGACCCTCACCATCGGGGCCCATCATCGCCCCACCGCCCCAGATGCCGGACCTGCCCGCGCCCCGGCCCACAACAGGAGCCGCCTCCACGCCAGAGCTCCCGGCGCCCAAAGCCCGAGGAGGCGCCTCGCCGGCGGCGTTTGCACCAGCGCGTGGTCCGGAGATGCCAGACCTGCCCACGCCCAAAAAAGCCGGTGGAGCACCCATGGGTCTGTCCGGGCAGCCGGATCTGCCCACACCCAAGCGTGCGGCGGCCCCGGGCACTCGCACAGGTGCCGCACCTGAGATGCCGGACCTGCCCACGCCAAAGAGATCCCCGGGAACGGCCGCCCCGCAGCCGGCCGACTTGCCCACACCCAAGGGCGCTCCGGCTCCCGCGGGTTCACAGCAACAACCCGATCTGCCCACGCCCAAGGGCGCTCCGGCTCCCGCGGGTTCACAGCAACAACCCGATCTGCCCACGCCCAAGGGCGCTCCGGCTCCCGCGGATTCACTGCAGCAACCCGATCTGCCAACGCCCAGAGGCGATGTATACGGGCACGAGCCAGGCATGAGCTACGGCGAGGTGGACCTGCCGACTCCCGCCGAAGATGGGGAGTCACTGGGTGCCGGTGCGCCGCTGGATCTGTCCGAGCTGGACCTCGTGGCGCCCAAGGGACCAGCGTCCTTTGCCAACGCCATTCCGGATCTGTCCGAGCTGGACCTCGTGGCGCCCAAGGGAGCGGCCCCGGCGGCGATCCCTCCGGCCGGCGATGACTTCCCCGGGGATGCGGCGGACCTGGTCGAGCCAGCGTCGGCCACCGCGGCGCGCGGAAAAAAACCCGGCCGTAGCCAGCGCAAGCCCAAGGCGACGTCACCGTCAGGCGCTCGCCTCCTGGGTGTGCCCAAAACAGCGGCCATCGGGATCCTCCTGGTTGTGGTGCTTGTCGCCGCGGGGGCTGCGGCCTACGTCTATTTTCCCCGCGCCAAGCCGAGCCGCTCCAAGGGCCAGACAGCAGACGTCCACAACAACAACACCGCGCCGGTGCAACCGCGCCCCACGGGCAAGATCCCCGTGGCCCACGCTCCGGCCATGGATCTGGACACCCACAAAGGCTACCTGGCTGCCGACATAACCTACCAGAAACAACACAAAAAGACCGGGAGCAGCTCTCTGAAGGCGGCGCGCGCCAAGGCGCGGTTGTGCGACGCATATCGCTACGGCGTCAAGGGCAAGCGGCTGGCCCTGGCAAACAAATTCCTGAAGGAAGGTTTTGTCGACGACGTGGAGCGGCGCAAAGCCAAGGCCCTGTGGTACCTGCTGCGCAAGAATCTGAAAAAAGCTCGCGGGCAGCTCAAAATGGCCCGGGCCAAAGCGAAGAAGGATCCTGAGGTCTACATCTTCCTGGGCTGGGTGGAGCTCGCAGCCGGTCGCAACGCCCTGGCGGAGAAGGCCTTCCGGCAGGCCGTCAAATACCGCGGCGAATCCGCAACGGCTTTGTTCGGCCTCGCCCAGAGCCTGGACGCCCAGCCCGATGCGGACAAAGCGGCCGAAGGTCGGAAGCTGTTGGCCAAAGTCATTACGCTCAGCCCGCGTCACGTGGAGGCCCGGGTGGCGCTCCTGACCGGGGAATCGGCGAAGTCCAACGCTGACAGCATCAAGGCGCTGACCGAGCTCTCGTCCTCCCTGGGCGATCAGGCCGCTCCCGTGGAGCGGGCCAGTGTCATCCACGGACTGGGTCAACTGAACCGACGGGAGGGCCAACTGGATCGGGCCCTGACCCAACTGGCCCAGGCCAGCAAGCTCGCCCCGGAATCGGCGCGGATCCTTCAGTCCAATGGCGAGGCGTTGCTTGAAGCAGGGGACGGCGAGCACGCGGCCAAGCAGTTCGCGGCGGCCCTTGCGCTCGCCCCCACCAGTGATCGCCTCCTGGAAGGGCTTGTGCGGGCACACATCGCCCGGGGCCAGCCCCTCGCGGCCAAGGACGCGATCCTTGAGTTTGATGAGCGCCAACCCAAAACCCAAAACCCGGGTCTGAACAAAGAGCCGCCCAAGAAACTGCGCAAGAAATCGCGCCCGACAAAAGCCCCGAATGAACGTCGCAGGAGGCGCAAAAAAAGTAGCGCCACCGGGCAGGGTGACGACGACAAGAAGTCTGTCAATCTCCCGGCCATCCCGGGTCCCCGGACACCGCACCTGTCCCTCGCCCGGGGCCGCACGGCCCTGGCCCTCGGCAAAACCGCCGACGCCAAGAACCTCTTCCTGGAGTCCACGGCGGAAGCCCCCCGGTTCACTCCCGGGCATGTGGCCTATCTCGAGCAGATGCTGCAAGGGGGGCAACTCGAAGGCATGAAGAGCGTGCTCGAGCTCATCAAACGCAAATACCGAGACACATTGCCCGCGGCCCTGCGAGAGATGGAGGGGAGGCTCCTGCTGGCCCACTCCAAGCCCGTGAAAGCAGAAAAAGCCTTCCGGGCCGCCCTGGAGTCCGAGCCCAACAACAACCGGATTCTCATCCAACTGGCACTGTGCTTGTGGCAGCACCGGAACCAGCCGGAGGAGGCCTACCTTCTGCTGCAGAAGGTCTTCAAACGTGCCAAGTCCCTGACCCGGGTGGTGTCCCTGCTCGCGGACTACCATTGGAAATTAGGCGAGAAGGAGCGGGCTTTCGGCCGTTTCAAGGATGCGCTGAAGGTGAATCAATCGATCGCGCTGAGGCGTCAATACGCCGAGCTCCTGCTTCGGGCACCCGACCCCGTGCGCCTCACGCGCGCGGAAAAGCTGCTCACTCCCATCCTCGCTGCAAACTCCACGGATCACGCCGCCATGGCACTCATCGCCCTGGTGGATCTCGGCAAGGGACACCTCAAGGAGGGGATGATCCGGATCAAGCGCGCACTCAAACGCAGCCCCAAGCAGCTATCCTATCTGGTGATCAAGGCCCGCATTGCAGAGGCCATGGGCCACCCCAAGGAGGCCCTCTCAATCTATGAAGATGTGCTCGCCAAGCAGCCCGATCAGCGCCCCATCGCGCTGCTCCGGGCGCGGCTGCTGTGCCGAAACCGAATTACCAAGCGTTGTCTAAAGGCAGCCCAGACCATTCTGAAGCGATGGGGCGCCGCCGAGGGCCACCTGCTCGCAGGCCTGGGTCATCTCCAGCAACGCAAGCCCGGCCTGGCCGTACGCGACTTCAAAAATGCCATCGCCAAAAAGAAGGACTATGCGGAGGCGCATTTTCTGCTCGGCCAGACCCACTACCACGACGCGGTGTACCGCAAGGCGCTCACCAGCCTGATCCGCTGCGCGGAGCTGGCCGACGAAGCCGCCCGCTGGTGGCCCGACGTCCACTACTTCCTGGGTATGTCCTATTATAAGGTCCACAACAAACGTATGGCCAGCAAGCACCTCACAAAGTACCTGTCCACCAAGGGCAATCCCGACAACGTCGAGACCAGCGAACAACAGCGCACCGCCAGGTCCTCCCTCAAAAAAATCTGACCCCGGCGTCCCGGCGAAACGAAGCCGTGGCTCTACAGGCGGGGAGACGGTCCAACGACAGGGAGGGTCTTTACCGGCTCAGGTGTCGGGGCCACTGCCAGCGGAGTCGGCGTCCACCGGCGTGATCCGTGTAGGCCGCCAGGTCTTCGGGTTCGGGCACCGGTGTGACTTCTGCTTGGGCGATGGGTTTCGTGGCAGGCTTCGCCGCTGACTTGGATGCCGATTCCGCTGTCGGTTTTGCCGCCGGCCCAGACTCCGGTTTGGCAGCGGGCCGGGCCGGTTGCTCGGGTACCGGTTTTTCAGCCGGTTTCGCGACGCGCTGGGCAGCGAGCGGTTCGGCGGCGGGAGCGCCTTGAGCGCCGGAGGGGAATTGTACGACCCCGTAGGGAAAGACCTCCTGGGCGGGGCCTCCACAAACCACTACGTAGGCCACCACCTCCTCCACGTCGCCGTCTAGCAGGCCGCCGTCGAGTTGCACCTCGGGATCCTGCTCCTCTTCGGTGAGCTCCACCAGGCTGTACCCCACAAAGGGGCACTGCCCGATGACCCGCACCTGGTCAAAATGCGGCTCCGCCAGATCCAGCAGCTCCCCATAGGAGAGCCCGGCTTCAATCTGCGGATGATCCGTGCTGGGGCTGCGGAACACCGCCCGCCCGTCCGATGTGAGCACCCGGATCATCTCTTCGACGAGGGACGGGTACGCCGCGGCCAGCCGCGCATCCGACAGCAGCACGAGGTCAAAGCTGTCATTGGCGAAGGGGAGCCGCGGCGGCTGCCAGACCCGGAGGCGCAGGCCGTCACGATCCCTTCCCAGCGCCCTGCGGGCCTGCTCGATGTCGTCATTGAGCCCCACGACGTCTCGGGCCTCCAGGGCGAGCAGACGTCCCAGACCAAGCCCATCACCACAGCCGATCTCGAGGACCCTCTGATCCACGATGAGCTCCTCCAGATACTGGTAGGCAGCAAGGCGACCCGGGGTGTCATCGAAGGGGCAGAACATGATCATCTCCTGCGGCAATCGGGGGCGGTCGGGACCCGCTCAGGAAGATGCGGGGTTTCAGTTCTCGTTGTCGGCGTTGATCAAGTCATCGAAGGCGCTGTCCACATCGTGCTGAGTGGGTGCCTTCTTGGGGTTGGCCGCAGCCTGGAGCGCTCCCAGCCGCTCGTCCACATCTCGGTACCCCGCCACCAGGCGGGCCACCTTCTCGTAGTAGTAGACGGCCTCGCGTGGGTCATCCAGCTCCTCGTACGCAACCCCAATCTCATAAAACAGATCCACCTGCTCGTTTTCGGTGATCTGCTCACAGTACAGGGCCTTTTTGTACTCGTTGATGGCCTCGCTCACGTCCCCTTGGCCAGAGTGACAATGCGCAATCATGACGCGGCACTGAACCTCGGTGGGGGGGCGCATGGCGGCCAGAAACTCGCCAATTGCGTCGGAGAACATGCCCATTTCCTTGTAGGCGATGCCCACGTCGAAGTGAGTGTCTGCGTCATCCTCCCCCACTTGCTTGGCCACGCCGTCCTTGAACTGCTGGAACGCGTCATCCTCACCCCGCGGGATGTTCATACGACCGCCGCCCGAGCGCGCTTGGGGGATCTCAATTTCGTCGTCGTCCAGCTCGAGGCCCAGGAGATCCTCATCCCCGTCGTCAATCATCATGCCCTTGACGAGCTCGATCTTGGCCATGAGCCGAGGATGCTCACCGTAGTTGTCGATGAGCTCCCGGAGCTCGCTGATCGCCTCTTCGTAGAGCCCCTGGTCGATGAAGAAAGTCGCCCCGTCCATGTCGCCGTCCAGGGCCTCCACGTCCACATCCGCAAAAGCGGGATCCACCTCCAACGTCGTGGCCGGCATGAACCCGTCGTGCACGGCCGATTCTACGGCGACGCTCGGATCCTCGGCTGCCAGCTCCTGAGCCACGTCCAGATCGTCGACGTCATTGAGGGCCGACGTGGTCTTGCCCAGAGAGATCTCGTCGTCCTCCGCCTCAGGCTCTGGCTCCACGGCCCGCGCCGGGGATCCCCGGTGCCCGAGGCTGGCCACCAGCTCGGCCGTCTCCTGCATCTGGCTCAGCTCATCTTGAAAGAGCTCGTCGTCCCCCAGGGAGTCCTCGAGCATGTCGTCCAGCAAAAGGTCGTCGTCCTCCTCGTCGTAGTCCGCCGCCTCAATTGCCTGATTCAGCTCCTCCCGGGACACCACGGCGGTATCCGAGAAACGGTCCCCTTGGGCAGCACTCTCCTGGGATTCCATGGACCCGGTGAGATCCAGGTTCAACTCCCCGGAGTCCTCTTCCCAACCCCGGGCTCCGGCGCCCAGCAGGTCGCTGTCGGATTCGTCATCCTCACCGAGGCTTTCCCCCAGATCCGCAAGATCCACCTCCAGCTCGCTCTCCCTGGGTCTGCCCATGCGGCCGCCGCCAGGCCCCACGTCCAGGACGTCATCGTCCATGGAGAGCAGTGGATCCATCAGCAGGTCATCCTCGGCGTCCCCCATCTGCGACTCGAAGTCCTGCTCGA
>Ga0180009_10001252_pt1 | contig 31534 bp, 21 predicted proteins | sample OS_PC_MetaG_FD_123537 | JGI IMG/M metagenome (GOLD analysis project Ga0180009, IMG submission 123537) | Groundwater microbial communities from the Aspo Hard Rock Laboratory (HRL) deep subsurface site, Sweden - OS_PC_MetaG | ecosystem: Environmental > Aquatic > Deep subsurface > Groundwater...
ACCTGTATACGCCCCAAAGGGTTTGTGTTTCAAGAAACGCATGAATCCTCCTGGAGCTCCTGGAAGCCATCCATGGCTTCCAAGGTTCTTGAAACACAAACCCTTCGGGGCTGAGCGGAAATTGAACTGAATAGATACCCTAAAAGCTTAATATCGCTAAAGAAAGATGTAGTGAATTGTTACAAAGCCGATCCCATGGCAGCTGATCGGTAACCGATTCCGGAATGGAACGGTGAGCCATCACCCATAGACCAAACCAACGGATATAAGAGTCAACCATGGAGCAAAATATCAGGAAAGTCATCATCCTAGGCAGCGCTGCCTTGAAAATCGGAGAGGCTGGCGAATTCGACTATTCCGGCAGCCAGGCGATCAAAGCGCTGAAACAGGAGGGAATCTACACGGTTCTGGTCAATCCCAATATTGCCACGATCCAGACCTCAGACCATTTAGCGGATAAAGTCTATCTGCTCCCGATCACCCCCGATTTTATCGAAGGGGTGATCAAAAAAGAGAAGCCGGATGGCATTCTGCTCTCCTTCGGTGGCCAGACGGCATTAAACTGCGGGATGGAGCTGGATAAACAGGGGATTCTGAACAAATACAATGTGCGCGTGCTGGGAACCTCGATCAATGTCATTCGGGCCACCGAAGATCGACAGACCTTTATTGAAAAACTGAACGAGATCGATGTGCTGGTCCCCAGAAGTCGGTCTGCAGAAACACTGGATGAGGCGCTGGAAATCGCCAACGAGCTGGGCTATCCCGTCATGATTCGGCTGGCTTTTGCACTCGGCGGACTGGGTTCCGGGGTCTGCTGGAACGACGAGGAAGCCCGGCAACTGGCTGGCAAGGCGTTTTCCTATACCCGGCAGCTCTTGATTGAAGAGTATCTCAAAGGCTGGAAAGAGGTGGAGTATGAAGTTGTGCGGGACTCCTATGACAACTGCATCACCGTCTGCAATATGGAAAATTTCGACCCCCTGGGAATTCACACCGGGGAGTCCATTGTCATCGCCCCCAGTCAAACGCTGAACAACGCTGAGTATCATAAACTGCGGGAGATTGCCATCAAAACCGTCCGTCACCTGGGGATCGTTGGCGAGTGCAATATTCAATATGCACTGGATCCGGATTCCGAGGCCTATCGGGTGATTGAAGTTAACGCCAGATTGTCCCGCAGCTCTGCACTGGCGTCCAAGGCAACCGGTTATCCCCTGGCTTTTATCGCCGCAAAACTGGGTCTGGGCTACAGCCTGACTGAACTGAAAAACTCGATCACCCTCTCCACCATGGCCTGTTTCGAACCGGCTCTGGATTACGTGGTCGTTAAAATCCCCCGCTGGGACCTGAAGAAGTTCAAAAAGGTTTCGACCGAGATCGGCAGCAGCATGAAATCGGTGGGAGAGGTGATGTCCATCGGCAAAACATTCCAGGAAGCATTGCAGAAAGCCATCCGCATGTTGGACATCGGAGCCTGGGGGCTGGTTTCCAATCCTGATGAAATCGGCCTGAAACCGGATCGTGAAACGCTGCTGCAGGAACTGGGAACACCTACCGATGAGCGGGTATTCTCCATTCCCTATGCTTTAAAAGGGGGGATGAGTGTCTCAGAAATTCACGAATACACCCGTATTGACCCCTGGTTTCTGCACAAGATTGCCAATATCGTCCGCGTGGAAGAGATGGTTGCGGAATACCGGGGCGGGAACTGTCCCCGTCATGTCCTGGAGGAAGCCAAGCGGGTGGGGTTTTCCGACCCCCAGTTGGCGGCCCTGCTGGATTCGACCGAAGGCATCATCCGGAAAATGCGTCTGAATTACGGTCTCAGGCCCTATGTCAAACAGATCGACACCCTGGCAGGAGAGTACCCGGCGCAAACCAACTATCTGTATCTGACCTACAACGCCAGCGAAGACGATATCAAGCTTGGGGGCGTCCCCAGCGTTATCGTTCTGGGATCCGGGACCTATCGTATCGGGAGTTCGGTGGAATTTGACTGGTGCTGTGTCAATGCCGTTAAAACGGTCAAAAGCGAGAACTACCGCTCCATTCTGATCAACTACAATCCTGAAACGGTTTCGACAGACTATGATGAGGTCGATCGGCTCTATTTCGACGAGATTCGTCTGGAAACGGTTATGGACATTTATGATATGGAGAAGCCCGAAGGCATTATCATCTCCATGGGGGGACAGGTTTCCAACAACCTGGCATTACCGTTGGAAAAAATGGGGGCGAAAATTCTGGGGACCAGCCCCAGACAGATCGACCGGGCGGAGGATCGCCACAAATTCTCCAGCATGCTTGATTCTCTGGGCATCGATCAGCCTGAATGGAGTGAACTGACCTCTTCGGAAGAGGCCAAGGCATTTGCCCGCAAAGTGAGCTATCCCGTACTGGTTCGCCCTTCCTACGTATTGAGCGGAGCCGCCATGGGCGTTGCCACCTCTGATCGGGAGATGGACATTTTTCTGGACAAGGCAGTGAAACTCTCGGAGGATCACCCGGTTGTCATCTCCAAATTTCTCTCCAATTCAAAGGAGATCGAGCTGGACGCTGTCGCCCAAAAAGGTGAAATCATCAACTTTGCTATTTCGGAACATGTGGAGAATGCCGGGGTTCATTCCGGGGATGCGACTCTGGTTCTGCCACCCCAGCGGACTTATCTGGAGACCATTCGACGAGTCAAGCTGATCGCACAAAAAATTGCCAAAAACCTGGAGATTACGGGCCCCTTCAATATCCAGTTCATTGCCAAGGGCAACAGCGTCAAGGTTATCGAATGTAATCTGAGAGCCAGCCGCAGTTTCCCGTTTGTCTCCAAGGTCATCAAGCAGAACCTGATCGAAATAGCAACAAAAGCGATTCTGGGTCGTCCTGTGCCTGTGAACGGGCAGTCTTTCATGGAACTGGAATATGTCGGGGTCAAAGCCCCCCATTTCTCTTTTACCCGTCTGCTGGGAGCGGATCCGACACTGGGCGTCGAGATGGCGTCCACCGGAGAGGTGGGATGTCTCGGAGACGATTTCCATGAAGCACTATTAAAAGCGATGAAGTCGGTGGGTTTTCGATTTCCGTTGAAAACGGTGCTGCTCTCAACCGGACCGCTTGAAAATAAGGTTAATTTTCTTGATTCTGCCCGGTTATTGCAAAAGATGAATACAACCTTATATGCTACAACTGGAACCTATAAATTTTTGAAGGAACACGGAATCGATGTCAAGCTGGCCTGCTGGCCGGATGAAGACGAGACCTCAAACGTTCTCGATATTCTGACGGACAACCCGTTCGATCTGGTGATCAACATTCCTAAAAATTTCCAGAAAGAGGAATTGACTTTCGGATACCAGATCCGCAGAAAGGCTGTAGATTACGTTATTCCTTTGATTACCAATATTCAGCTGGCCAAGCGATTTGTCGAAGCTGTCTATTGGAAACCGGAATCCGATCTGAAAATCAAAGCCTGGGATGAATACTGATTTCAGGGGAGGGTTCCGTCCGTCAGAAACCCGGAGGGACATGTATTTCGTATAAATCCAGCTGGGGATTCTGATACTAACAAAGTCCCGGTAGATTCTTTAAAGATCCGCCAGGCAGCGTAACCTATTAACTAACATAAACATAACATAAACTTAATAGCCCTTAACCGAGTCATGAACCTGAAGTCAATATTTGATCCGATTGATCGCGTCATCGCCCAAGCCAAAAGTTATATTCACGAACAGGAGGCCCGCAAACAAAATATTCTGCAAATCGAGAACAAAATCGAATTTATCAGACCGGAACTTGAAAAAAGAAAAGCGGAACTGATGGAATTAATTCGACAGATCGAACCCGATGATGAGTTTAAAAGACGGCTGGAAGAGAGCCTGGCGCAGCTCGACAGCTATCTCGACCACATTCATCTGATTGCCGAAAAAGAACTCGTACTGAGTATTCTGAAAGAGGAAAAACAGGATAACGATGAAGGAAAGAAAGAGCTGCGCGAAAAATATGTCAAACTGCAAGTCAACCGCATGGAAGAACAATTGCGGAATACCAACAACTTTTTTGAAGTAGCCGATTTCGCGAACGAGATCTGGGCCGATTTTGATCTGTTTGAGGAGTTCGGAAGAGATGATACCGTTGTGCAGTTGCTGGTCGACCGCATGAACGAAACCAATGCCAAAAACACTGAGACGCGAATGGGAAGGGATTTAAGAAAGACCCTGGAACATATCCGTCTTAATCTGGTCAAATCATCGGCATGGTCAGACGAGGAAGTCAAAGAGTATCAGAGTGAAAGAGATCTTAAACTCAAACAACTACAAGCGGTCAAGATTCCGGAGAACCGTAATTTTACCGTCTCGATTCTGGGCGGCGACCCGGAAGTCATCCGCAAACTCAATGAAGTGTATGCTTTGCCCAGCAGGCTGAAGCTCGACTGGGTCGATATTGAAAAACCGGAAGCCATCGAAAACATTTTCCGATCCACAACCAAACATGATCTGGCGATCATCTATTCCATGTTTCCAAAACATGATAAATTCAATGAGATCCGGGAGTCCCTGACTGAAAATGGGATAAAATGTGTGGATGTGATCAGTTTTGGAACGAGCAAGCTGCTCAAAGTGCTGGAGGACGAACTGATTCAAATCAGTTTTCAAAACCAGTTTGGTGGGAAATAACCCTTACTCATCCTGCCGGTGATCGGTCAGTTCTCATGAACCAGCTCACCGGCAGCCAGCCCCGATCTCACCCCTGTCACCTGCACTGTTTTGATCCGGTTTTTCAACGCCTTATCCGATTCCACCCCCACCCGAATATAATTGTCACTGAACCCGGTCCAGATACCTACTTTTTCCCGACTCTCAAACAGGACATGTAACCGTCTTCCCACAAACTGCCGGTAAAATCCTTCTTTTTTCTGGTCACTCAACGACCGCAGGATGGAGACCCGACGGGAAATGATATCCCCTCTGATTTTGGGTTTCAGTTTCTCTGCCGTCGTACCCTTTCTTTCCGCAAAGGGAAACACATGAAAATAGTGGATGGGTAACGCCACCAGTGCTGCTCGGGTTTCCTCGAACAACAGGTCCGTTTCTCCCGGAAACCCGACAATAATGTCACTCCCGATACAGATGTCCGGCACTTCAGCGACGGCCTGCAAAATAAAATCCCGGTATTCAGCAATCGTATAGCGGCGACGCATCTTTTTCAGAATTTCATCACTGCCAGATTGCAGGGGAAGATGAAGATAGGGCACCAGCTTGCTATGGGGATCCTTCATCCAGGCAAAGAGTTCGGTACCCACCGTCGTCGGTTCGATGGAACTGATACGCACGCGCTGAATCCCCTTCTCCGCTTGGAAAATCGCCATCAGATCCAGAAATCCCGAACCGCCGGTTTGATAGGTCCCGATATTCACGCCGGTCAGAACCACCTCCCTCACCCCCTGACGCGCCAGTTCCCTGACCTCACTGCGGATGTTTTCAGGAATACGGGAGCGGGAGCGTCCCCGGGCCGTTGGAATGATACAGAACGAGCATAAAAAATCACAGCCGTCCTGAATCTTGAGATTGGCCCGGGTGGATTCCAGGTGCTGGCCAATGGTGTCAATGGCAAAGGGTTCCCTGGAAAGAGGAGACACGCGGACCAAGGGAGCGGTTGATCTGGAAGCCTCCCCCACATATTCATGGAGTTTCAGCTTCTCCTCGTTTCCCAGCACGATATGGATCCCCCCGATATCCAGGATCTGCTGACTGGAAATCTGCGAAAAACAGCCAACAACCGCAATCATGGCATGGGGATTCTTTTTCTGGATCGATCGAATACCCTTGCGGCATTTTACGTCGCTCTGATTGGTAACAGTGCAGGTATTGATCACACAGAGGTCCGCTTTTTCGATATCCTGAATGATTTCGTAACCAATCCCTTCAAGACCCCTGGCCATGATACCGGATTCGGTCTGGTTGAGTCTGCAACCAAGGGTATAAAACGCTGCCTTTGGCATAACCGTCAAGCTCGTGGTCTGTATCATACTGTCGTGCGATTAAAGTCGAGGGGGTTTCGATTCAAAACAATGGAAAACAGGATGTTTTCCCTTAGCTCCAGGGATGGATTCATGCGTGTTTTGAATCGGAATCCCCTCGACGGACTAATTCAGGAACTTTGACAATGATTGCCAATCAATTTGAAATACCGCACTAGTATGAAGCGGAGAATCGTCTTTCCACAAGAACAAATGCCGCCCAGTAATAGGGGTGATTCCATTCAGTCTGAAGCAGCGCCAATTGAGCCGTTTTCAGTGCCTTGCGGGCAGGAACCCCTTTGAAGAGCTGCGTATAGAACTCTGTCATCAGACGCCGCGTTCCCTCGTCACTGACCGGCCAGAGGGAATTGACCACGCTTTTGACCCCTGCTTCCTGAAAAGCGCGACGGAGTCCATAGACACCTTCACCGGCATGTATCTCCCCCACACCGGTTTCACAAGCAGAGAGGACGACCAGCTGGGTCCCGGCCAGATTCAATGACAGGACCTCCATGGCTGTCAGAACACCGTCGTTGTCGGTGTCAATCTCACCCAGAAAAGGGGCGTTTGAATTGATCCCTGCAAATGCCAGTCCGGCCCTGAGGAGCGGATTGTCGCCCGGTGGCGGTGCCATCAGGGTCCCTCCCCGGTTCAGTGACAGGAGACGTTTTTTCAACCGCTCCTCTCCCTGCAGGAAAAACCCGTGTGTTGCCACATGGAGCATTTTCGGCGCTGAGTGAAACGTCCGCAGTTGCTGCTCTTCCGCCTCTTTCTGCAGGAATATAACGGCTTTGGCCTGACTCTGGGCAGCCACTTTCTGGATTCCCTTACCCTCTTCTTCAGCACCCTCCAATTTTGCAAAAGAGTCGGAAACATTCTTGATGGTTTTTCCTTCCAGTTCAGCACCATCCAACGGACCGAACGAAAGCGACCGCAGCCCGTGGGACGCTACCCTGATCCCCTGACTGACAGCACTCCGGTTTCCCTTGATGGCCACCTTGGTGCTCTTGATCCGCGCGTCATCAAGGTTGTAGTCGGGTCCTGCCATGATCATAAAATCCCCCTGTGCATCAGGCAGGGCAGAGACCACCAGATCCCGGCTGGAGGAGAGAATTTTGAGGTCAACCCCCTGAACCATATAGTTGCCGTTATCATCGATCATGGCATCCATCGGCAGGAGGTGCAGGGCGCTGTCCGGAACGATGTAAATGGATTTTTTATTACCGATGACGGCCTGCAACGGTTTCCAGATCCTGGCAAAGACTGTGTTACCAGTTTCCAGCAACTCCTCCTCCTCGGCATCCTCGTTCTGAATGGCTTCCCGGAAATAGGTAATCGCCTTGGCAATGGGTTCGAGGTCTCCCAGAGGGATCATTTCAATTCGGTTGTTCTTGCACTCCCACCAGACAAAGCACTTGCTCGAATCCGACTGTGCTACGATCGCCATTATTTTCAACCCGTTATCATCGTAGGTCAGAAAATCGACAAGGACATCGCCACCACCCAGATTGTCAAAGACCTTGTCCAGGGAGACCCGTTGCGATGCCACATGGTAGATCAGGCTGGCACGTCCCAGTTCCGCCTGGAGTTCATAGAGCTCCTCCTCCAGGGCCGCTGTTTTGATACGAAAGGCTTCCGGGGTTTCTGTTGTGGGGCCGGACAGGGTCAGCGATGCCAACTCCTTGCGCTTGCTGTTCAGAGTTTGCGCTTTGGCAGCCAGTTCAGGTGACTGGGTCATCTGGATGATCTTATTGATCTCAGAGCTGATCTTCAGCAGCAACCCTTTTCTTTTCAGGCTGGCGTGCAGTGCCAACCTGGCGGCTTCACTGTTATTGGTTTTCGCCAGAAGGGCCAGAAACCGGTCCTGCTCCGGCTTGTGCAGTTCGATATAGGCCTGGCGGGTATTTTCCCCGGCCGCCCACAACACCCGTTCAAAAAACTCGGTTCTCCTGTCAAATGCTGTCAACCGCGTGGAAAGGGCTTTATCGAGTTGCCCGGTTTTTTCATACAGTTCTGCCAGGGCTGACATGGCTTCAAATGTGTATTGATGCTTATCGCCCAGCACCTCTTCAGAAAGGGCAATGGTTTCCAGCAGCAGTTTTTCGGCTTCCGCATCCCGGTTCTGGCTGATATACAGTCCTGAAATATCCACCATGCTGCGAACCACATCGGGATGTTTATCGCCCAACACTTCTTTTCTGAGACGCAGTGCCCGGGCGAACATGCTATCCGCTGCTTCCAGTTTTCCCTGTTTATGATACACCCGTGCCAGGTTGTTAAGCGCTTTGAGCGTTTTTTGATGCCGCTCTCCCAACTGTGCCTCCCAGATTGTCAGCACCCGCGAAAACAATGGTTCAGCCCTCTCATAGTCCTGTTGCACCAGGTAAAGATATCCCAGGTTATTGACGCCTGCGATGGTGTTGGGGTGATCCTTGCCATAAACCGCTTCATTCAACTGAATCGTCGCCAGATAGAGCGGCTCCGATTTTTTGAAATCCCCCTGGCTCTCATACAGCGATGCCAGGTTGTTCATCAGGGCCAGCGTGGTCGGGTGGTTTTGTCCCAGAAGGGATTCCGAGTTCCGTAGCGCCGACTTGAAAAGCGGTTCCGCCTTATCAAACAGCCCCTCGTTCTCCAGTACCAGCGCCAGGTTGTTCATGATCGAGATCGATTCCGGGTGTTTTTCTCCCAGCGCTTCAACAATATCCCGCAGAGAGGTCTGGTAAGCATCTTCGGCTTGTCCGTAGAACCCCTGAGCCCGATAGATACCCGCCAGATTGTTCAGATCGACGATGGTATTGGGATGTTTATCTCCCAGGGTCTGTCGGTCAAACTCCCAGACCTGCTTGAAGTAAGTTTCGGCTTGCGGATACTGACCTTTGTTCTGGTAAAGTTGGGCAAGATTTCCCATCATTTCATACAGATCAGGATCCTGATCACCTGCAATCGCCTTAATCAGGGCAATCGCCTTGATAAAAAGCGCCTCTGATTCCTCATATTTCGCCATGCGGCGATAGAGTTCTGCCAGGTTCCCCATTGTAAACACCGTTTCACGATCTTTTTCGCCCAGCAGCTTCGTTTTTTTCTCCAGAATCAACTGATACAGGGGTTCCGCATCCGCAAATCGACCCTGGGTCCTGAAGACGGACGCCAGTTTTTCACGTGTGGCCAGCGTCTCCGGGTGATCCACCCCCAGGGTTTTTTCATAGAGGATCAGGGCCTGCCGGAGAAGGTCTTCTGACTTTTCATACTGTCCCTGTGATTCATAGATCTGAGCCAGACGGGTCATTGCAGTCAATGTATCGGGGTTTTCCTCCCCCAGGGTTTCCCTGCTGCCGGCCACAATCTTTTCCAACAGCGGCTGTGCCTGGGCGAACCGACCCTCTTCGGAATAGAGATCCGCCAGTCCGGATGCGATCATGAGCGTGTCGGGATGGTGTTCTCCCAAAACAGCAATTGCAAGACGGTAGGATTCCTCGTAGAGGGGCATCGCCTCATCCGGATACCCAAGCTCGAAATAGAAATCTGCCAGATTAAAAATGCTGATGATGGTCTGAGGGGAGCGATCTCCAAAATGCTCTTTTGCGAAATTAACTGAATCCACAGCTTTGGAAACAGCTTCCTCAAATTTCTCCTGTTCGAAAAATGCGGCTGCCTGTTCATTCAACCGACTCCAGTCATCCTGGGGACCTGCAAACAGGCTGGCGCCGGGCATCATATAAAAGGTGATGGTAAAAACGATCATTGCAGTGAATGTCAATTTTTTTCCGTACATGATTACCCCCTGATTTGAGATCATGGTTGAATAGCTGGCTTACAGGTTCCGGGCCTGGACAGGCAGTCGTGTTCCAAGTGAAGACAAAGACCGATCGGGTTCGTTGCGAAGGTATTTCCCATGGTTTCAGCTTTGACGGGTTGGCTTTTTATCGCTACTTTATGAGAAGTCGCTGAGTACAGGTCCCGTCGCTCAATAGTCAGTAGATGTGCTGAACAGTTATGTCACTGGTTGAATTTCTGGTACCCGGACCGCCGGCAGATTCCCCTGCGATCGGTTTTTTCTTGTGCCATTCTACCTAATATCGACTCGGTATGTATAGTGAGGACTCGAAAATCGAAGCGAATGGGTCCCTGGAAAACGTTCCCGGGCAAATAATAACAGCCGGGAGGTCCCTATCAACAAACTGGATAGAGGTTCTGAGATCATGAATAACCAACTCCTGATTATCGATGGCAGTTCATACATTTTTCGAGCGTTTTACGGTGTCAGGGCTGGGCTGAAAAACCAGGCCGGGTTGCCAACCAATGCGGTCTTCGGCTTTAAGAACATGATGCTGCAGCTCCTGCAACAGGAGGACCCCTCCCATTGTATCATGGTATTTGATAAGCCGGGCCCATCATTCAGAAATGAGATTTACACGGCATACAAAGCCAATCGGGAGACCGCCCCGGAAGACTTGAAAGCTCAATTTGACCCCATTTACCGGTTCAATGACCTGCTGAACATCCCATTGGTGTGGCAGGATGGGGTCGAGGCGGATGATGTCATCGGCAGCCTGGTCAGACGGTTTTCAGACCAGATTCCCATCACCATTATCTCAGGGGATAAGGACCTCACCCAGCTGATCAGCGACAGGATAACCATGCTGGATACCATGAGCAACAAACGGTATACACCGGAGACCGTCAGGGAGAAATTCGGCGTGCCACCGGAGCTGATCGCGCAATATCTGGCTGTGGTTGGGGACACGTCGGACAACATTCCCGGTATCAGAGGAATTGGCCACAAAACGGCCACCAAGCTGTTTCAGCAGTTCGGCTCAATCGACGGTATTTTTGAGAATCTGGAGCGGTTGAAAGGCAAACAGAAGGAGGCTATTGCCGGATCCAGGGAAGCGGTTGATATCAGCCTGCAATTGACACAGATTCGTTGTGATCTGGATTTTGATACCCCGCTGGATGAATTCCAACGCAAACCCCCTGAAATTGATGGACTGGTCGCATTCTACAAAGAAATGAATTTCAGACCGGACGCATTGATCGAAGCAGCAGGCCCAGCCAGCAGGGAAGACATTGATCCGGCAGAAAACCCCAACAAAAAACTGGATTACAACCGTTACGAGACGGTGACGTCAAAAGAACGACTTGAAGTCATACAACAGCAGCTTATCAAACAGGACTGCATCGTTTTTGATCTCGAGACAACCTCCCTGACAATCAACGAAGCCGAGATCGTCGGTCTTTCATTTGCGTGGACAGATGCCAATCCAATCTATATCCCGGTTGCCCATGCGGAAAAAACGCCCCAACTGAAGCTGGCAACCGTTCTGGAAATATTGGGACCGATCTTCGCAAAAAAAGAGCTACAGATCGTGGCCCAGAATATCAAATACGATATGATGGTTCTGGGCAATTATGGCATCACCATACAAGCCAGACTGGGGGATACCATGATCCAATCCTATCTTCTGGATGCCAACCTTCACCGTCATAGTCTGGATGACCTGGCCATGCGGCATCTCGAACATGAAATGATCACGTTCGAAGATGTCGCCGGGAAAGGGAAAAAGTCGATTCCTTTTTCAGAAGTACCGATATCTGTGGCAGCACGGTATGCCGCTGAAGATGCCGATGCAACCTTCCAGATTCACCGGATCCTTTCCCCCCGTATCAAAACGGAACACCTGGAAGAACTCTATGAAGAGATCGAACTCCCCCTGTGTCGCACACTGGCGAAAATGGAAACCCACGGGGTCAAAATTGATGTGACCTATCTGAATACCCTCTCCGAAAAACTGCAACTCGATCTGATCGATCTGCAGGAGAAGATCTATGCTCAGGCTGGCGAAACCTTCAATATTAATTCGACCCAGCAGCTGGCAACGATCCTGTTTGACAAGCTGGGGATCACGGTCGGCCGGAAAAAAACAAAAACCGGTTTCTCTACCGATGCTTCGGTTTTGTCAAAAATGGCACCATTCGAACCCATTGCCAGAGATCTGCTTGACTACCGTTCGAAAACCAAACTGATCAACACCTATCTGGCGGTTCTACCCAGTCTGATCAGTCCCAAAACCGGCCGTATTCACACCTCCTATAACCAGGTGGTTGCGGCAACGGGCCGACTCAGCTCCAGCAATCCCAACCTGCAGAACATTCCCATCAAGGGTGAAGATGGGAACAAAATCCGCAGGGCTTTCATCCCGGAGGCGGGGCATCAGATTGTTTCGGCTGACTATTCACAGATCGAATTGCGATTTCTGGCGCATCTTTCAGAGGATGAGGGTCTCATTTCGGTTTTTGAAGCCGGCGGCGATATCCATACAGAAACCGCAGCGGCCATCTATACCATCGGGGTGAATGAGGTCAGCCCCGAGCAACGCCAGGCGGCAAAGGCCATCAACTTCGGTATCATCTATGGCATGGGCGCTTTTCGTCTGTCCCAGGAGATTGCGGTCAGCAATGCCCAGGCAAAGCGGTTTATTGACGCCTATTTTGAAAGGTATCCCCAGATCAAGCGCTATATGGATGAAACCATTGCTTTCTGCCGGGAGAACGCTTTTGTTGAGACCATGTTCCGGCGCAAACGGGCCATCCCGGATATCCATTCAAAAAACCACATGATTCGTTCAGCTGCCGAACGAGTCGCCATCAACACACGCATCCAGGGCTCGGCTGCCGACCTGATCAAAATCGCCATGATCACCATTCAAAACCGCCTGGAACAGGAACAGCCATTGACCAAAATGATCATGCAGGTGCACGATGAACTCGTATTTGAAGTCCCGGAAGCTGACACGGATGCGGTGATCGATCTGGTAAAACGATCCATGGAAAAGGCGATCCCCCTGAAAGTGCCCCTGGTTGTGGACACCGGATACGGCAACAGCTGGCAGGAAGCCCATTAAGCACAACAGCCATTTCTTCCAAACTCATTTTATGTCATTCTACAATATACTCGTCATTGGAATCGGGGGGTTTTTCGGTGCCATCTCACGGTTTGTTATTTCCAGACAGATGGCTTCCCTGCTGGGGGACGCCTTTCCCTATGGCACTCTGATGGTCAATGCCGCCGGCTCTTTTCTACTGGGATTCCTCACCCGGTACCTGCTGGCCCATTTCGTCGTCAGTGAACTGGTCCGGGTCAGCCTGTTAATCGGGTTTCTGGGAGCCTTCACGACGTTCTCCACCTTCAGTTATGAATCGATTGTTCTGCTGCAGGAGGGCGATTTTGTCAAAGCCGGAATCAATATCCTCAGCAATGTGGTTCTTTGTCTGATTCTCTGTTTTGCCGGGTTTCAATTATCAAAATCCCTTTGAAGAATCAATATGCCTGAAAAATACATCGGAAAGCGCCTCAGGGTCAGAATAACGGTGGGCAGCGCAGAGCGTTACAGGGGTAAATCGCTTTTTCGGGCGCTGATCCAGAAGCTCGAGGAAAACCATATCTACGGGGCGACCCTGATCCGCGGATTTGGTGGATTCAGCAGCCGTGCCCGGTTTCATACCGACCGGTTGCTGGCCCTGGTTTCCAATCTGCCGGTGATAATTGAATTCGTCGATTACCAAGAACGAATCCACAAGCTGCTGCCGGAGTTTGACAGCATGATCAGCACCGGTATGATTACCGTGGAAGAGGTGGAGGTCATCTTCTATAGACAAAAGCCCGGTGCTCAATCCCGACGAACCGAAACGGCAGACAAAGCCTGATTCAACAACCACGGCCGATATCAAATCTGAAACCATGTCATTGAACAAGATCGCTGAAAGCGGATTTGCGCCCCGTCACTATCATTTCTCAGCCATTTGCGGTACCGGGATGGCGTCACTGGCCGTTTTGCTCAAAAACCGGGGACACAAGGTCACCGGCTCCGATGAAAATACCTATCCCCCCATGTCCGATTTCCTGAAGGAAAACCAGATCGACGTCTCCACACCCTACCGGGCTGAGAATCTGCAGCCTCACCCCGATTTTGTGGTGCTGGGAAATGCCTTAAGCCGCGGGAATCCCGAAGTCGAATATGCGCTCCAGGCACATCTGCATTATCTCTCCATGGCGGAGCTGCTGAAAAACGATTTTATCCGGGGGAATTGCTCTATTGTTGTCAGCGGCACCCATGGAAAAACCACGACCACTTCCCTGGCTGCGCATGTCCTGACTGTGGCTGGTAAAAAAACCGGGTTCATGATCGGCGGGATACCGGAAAATTTCGGAACCTCGTCACGGGACGTTGAATCCGGAGGCTATTTTGTCGTCGAAGGGGATGAATATGACACAAGCCTTTTTGACAAACGGTCCAAGTTTTTTCACTACCTGCCGGATCGTCTGATCATCAACAATATCGAATTTGATCATGCCGATATTTTCAAGGACATCGAAGCGATCAAACGCTCTTTCTCCCTGATGTTGCGGCAGATTCCCAGGGACGGGCTGATCATTGTCAATGGTGATGATCCGCATGCCATGGCAGTGGCCAAAACCGGATTTACGCCCTATATATCCTTTGGGACCGGGTCGACATGTGATGCTATCATCCGGAACTTGACAAGGCTGGACGAGAGACCCGGGCAACAATTTGAACTGGTCTTTGATCAACAGACCTATTCCCTGCAGTTGCCCCTGCTGGGGGAACACAATGTCCGCAACGCTGCGGCGGTGGTGTTGCTGGCACTGCATGAGGGCATTGATATCCTGCTGATTCAGCAGGCACTCCTCAGTTTTAAGAATGTATTACGGAGACTGCAGCTGTTGACAAAAAACAACCGCGTCCGGGTTTTTGATGATTTTGCCCATCACCCGACCGCCATTGCGGAAACATTGAAAGCGTTGCGTAAAACCTGGCCTGATGCCGGCATTCATGCTGTTTACGAAGCCCGCAGCAACACATCGGTCCGGAACTTTCACCAGTCGCGCATGGCAGCATCTTTCAAAGACGCGGATTCGGTCATTTTTTATAAGCTCTTTCGGGAAGAACGGCTGGAAAAAAATGAACGGCTGGACTTGAAGAAAATCGTGACCGAATTGAATGATATGAGGAAATCCGCTTCCGTGATCGGGGAACTGGATCTCATTGTTGACACATGCCTGAACCGGGCAACACCCGGTGATATCTTCCTCGTCATGAGTAACGGTTCCTTTGGTGGAATTCAGCACAAACTGGCCGGCAAACTGGATGACCAATGGCAGGATCGGAATCTCTGAACAACCTGGAAAAAGACTATCCGGAACTGGCCGCAATCTTTGAGAATGGGTGGCACACCCCCCTCAAAGACTTTGCCGGAAAACTGTTTCAGAAGGCCCCGCGGAAAATCGAACCCGAACTGATGACCGCCTTCAGTCAGGAACTGGCTTCAATGGGATATGATCCACCCATGGTGCAGACGGTGCTTGATCAGCTGCGGCAAATGCCGGTTCTGCAGACATCCCATCACATCACCCCGACCCATGGCCCCACTTTCCTGGCGTTGGATCTGATGTGTCTGTCAGGTCTGCAACCTTTTCAGCTCTATCTTGTCGGAGCCAATTCCGGCGTCGCATTTTCAAACAGCGCTTGGAGCGGTGCTCTGAGCTACGGTTCACTGCCCCTGGAGAGGTTGTGCAAACCCGGGACCGACCTGTACCGGCAGGCATTGAAATCGGACAAGGAACGGGTGGCTCATGGCAGCAGCGATTCCCGGATCAGCCTTATCCCTTCCAGACAAAGAGACAACCTGGTTTTCAACACCCCATTGACCGAATATCAGACCCGGCTTTTCCAGAAGTTCAGCAGCGAACTGCAGACCCTGCTTCCTGAAATGTCGGTGGATCGACCCTATTCCCAGTGGTCGGCACTGGCTGCTGCCCAAATCCAAAACATGGTATTTGGTACACGACAGGTTCTGATTTTTGATATCAACCGGGTTGTATCCCGTTATCTGGTCTCAATTCTTTCCAATCAACCGGATCACCCCTGTGGCTTGCTGCTTTCCAATACCAAAGAGAGCGCACACATACGAACGATATTTGGTGACCCCCCCATGTTTCTCGGATGCTACCAGGGAAAAAAAACAGAAAAAGTGGATCCCCTGTTCTGGAAGGGTCAGGGTCTGGAAAGTCTGAAAACAGGATACGAGGAGCTCAGTCGTCTGGACCTGATCCGGAAATTGGAAGATAACAGGGTGTGCCCGGGGATTTTCCTGCTCTTTTTTGTACTGCGGTTTCTCAATGGCCTTCGCTGCCTGGGATCGTTCAGTCAGATCGGGTATCTGGAGAGGTTCAGACGGCAATGGGGGGAAACCAACCTGAACTGGGATCTCGATCTGGAACCGGACTATCAAGAGTCTCTGACTACGGGCAGGCTTTACAGAGGGGGCAACCCTGTCTGGCCGCTGGATCTTGCGCTTGAACAGGAGCAGCTTTCAGTCAAAACCTTTTCCCATGTTGAGATGGGTCATTTCTGGGAACCCATCGTCAAACAGCTGACTCACACAACACCTTAGACCATTTATGAAAAAGATCCTCCGCGCAGCCGTGCTGATCGTCTTTCTTTTTCAAATCGGTTACATGTCATACCACATTCCGCAAATTATCCTCACTTCGAGCGATTTTCCAAAAGAGATCAAGCTTTCCGCCATCGTGGCCGGTTTGTGCCTGGGAATCCTCTATTTTCTGAAGGACTATAAGAGCCCATTCGATTAACCCGCCGTCATTCATCGTCCAGGTCCAGACCCTGCTGCCTGAGTGCGGCCTTCTGACGATTCTGTCCGACAAAACAGACCCCGATACTGAGCAGATACAGAAGCAGCAAAGGACCCGCCATAAGCATCATGGTAAACGGATCCGGGGGAGTCAGGACGGCGCTGAGGATAAACACCACTAAAATAGCAACCCGAGCCTGACTGACCATGATCTTCGGCGTGAGAATCCCCATCCGGGCAAGGATGAAGGTCGCCAGCGGCATTTCAAAAATAAATCCAAAAGCGAGCAGCAGTTTCACGGCAAACCCGAGATACTCACCAATGGAAAGTGACGGCATGATTTCACCCAATTGCGTCAGACTGAGGAAAAAATCAAACCCGAAGGGAAAAACGACAAAATAGCCAAAGAGTGCCCCACCAATAAAAAACAGATAGGTAAAAATGGAAAATATCCAGAAAACCTTTTTCTCACCCGCGTACAAAGCAGGCCCGATAAATCCCCATAACTCGATAAGCAGGTATGGAAATGAAAGAAAAAAACCGGCAAATATTGCAACTTTCATCTGTGCAAAAAACAGCTCGGGCAATCCGATATACACCATGGTCGAGGATGCAACAGGCGCCGGGGCACTGACACTGCACTGGCAATTGAGATTGATGGTGCCTGACGGTCCGACACTGTTTTTCGATACCAGATCCTTCCCCTTTTCCGGCGATGGCCGATCCGTAAATACCGGTGACGGTTCTTTGTTCAGCATCACCTGGAAAAACATGATAAAATCGTCCAGGGTTGCCCCTATTTTATGTAAGATTCTGCCCGCTGAATCCATTGTTTCTGCAGACGCTGATACCGTCTTGCTTGCAGATGCAGCGCTACCCGCAGCAGCAGAAACAACCGGGTTCACCGCCGGGCTTTCTGCCGGCGGGTCAGCCACGGGAGATGCTTCCCGGCACACACAGTTATAAGCCCCCAGGGATGAGAGGTTGCTTTGCCCGTTGGAACCTGTTGCCGGCGCCTGAGTGACCGCTGTGTATTTTTTGAGGGGAATATCCACCGGTTTGCGGATCAGATCCAGGATCTCCTTGCGGTAAAAATAGGCGGCCAAAACGCACAGGGCCATTACGATTAAAAAACGGATCAATCGCGTCCGTAATTCGTCCAGATGATCGAGAAAAGACATCGTGCCGTTCTGCTTACCCTTCTGTTTTCCTTTCTGTTTTTCTTTTTGTTCTGTTTCTGGTTCCATCTTCATTTCTTCCAATACGCTTCCATGCCCTGGGGCAACCTGATGGATGAAAAAAAACACCCTCCTTTGCAGTCCAGGAGCAGTGCCGATTGAGATAAAGCCGCGGGTCCTAAATCATAATCAGCCGGAAAACCGGTTCGATCCCTGTTTTAATGGATCCTGAAGGCATATTGGACTTCTCAAATCTCAATTTGATAGATAAATTAAAAACCGGTACCCTTCAATCTGTCGATACCATCCCTTGTTCAGCCAACTGTCCATGAAACAGGTTAACCACAGATGAGTCAATCCATTGATGTACGCATGCTGGATGCATTGGAAATCTTTCACTACTCCTATCGCTTTCAGAATCGACTGTTTATTCTGGTTTTGGAAAAACAGGTTAATCTGCAGAATATTATCACGGATCTGAGAGTCCTATACAGTGCTCATATTCAAACGATTGTTATTTGTCACGATCATGACAAATTAATAAATCTCCTACAAGTGTGGAACCACCGTGGCTGTCCTTTTCAATATGTTTCAGAGGCATGGGGAGTTCGTCCCACCCGGCAGGATGCCGAATTCATTGAAAACATTCTTTCAAAAGGGAACATCCCTGTTCTCGGTCTCTCCCCGGATAAAGAGGATCAACCCGACACTGGAAACCTGGATTCTTTTGCCATGGAACTGGCTTCGTTTCTGACAGTGGACAAAGTCTTCTTTCTCTCTACCGAACCCGGACTGATTATTGACGGTCAATTTCTCTCCCATACAACGCCGGAAGAGCTTCAGCAGTACCTGAGTTCCAAACGGGAAATAAATATTGGACAGCAACGGATGCAAACACTGATTGAACAGACACGAAGCCAGGGCTTTGATATTGTTTTGCTCCAGGGAACAAGCGGCTGCCTGTTTCAGGAGATATTCACCCACCGCGGCATTGGAACTTTGCTGACGAGTTCCTACCCCAATACGATCAGAAGGGCGGAACTGTCCGATGTCATGGATATTTCACTGCTGATGAAACCCTATGTCCAGTCCGGTGTCATTCTGCCAGTGCTGGAAAATGATCTGGCCAGAGATATTGCCAATTATTATGTTTATACGGTCAACAATTCAATCGTTGCTGCGGCCAAGCTGACGATTTACGACGACTCCGCTGAAATGGCCAAATTCTGTACCCTGCCCCGATACCAGGGGAAAGGACGGGCTCATGAACTGGCACTGAAGCTGATTGACACCGCCAAAAATGCCGGGAAAAAATCAATCTTTGCCCTGAGTATCGATCCCCGGATGTTTGAATTTTTCCAGAACCTGGGGTTTTCCGAATGCGATCGTTCCGACCTGCCGGAAAACTGGCGCAAAAAATACGATCTTGCCCGTCCCTCCAGGGCTTTTCGGTTGATGATTCAATCCGACACCCCGGCAAAAATATTGATTTAGATTTATCCCGACACCGGTTTTTTCGTCTGGGGCTGGCTTTTAATGTTCAATATTTATAGAATAGGAGTTTACTCGACAAAAAGAGCCGACTCTCTTTTTGATTGTAAACTTATGTTCCTTCTGTATGAAAATTCGCATTATATCATGGCGTCTGGGGCTGTGCTTCCTCAGCTTCATCCTGTTTGCAGCGTCCACCAGCCAACCATCTACAGACTCGGTTGACCAGATGTTTCCACTGCAGGATGAGGCTATCAATAAGGCAATCGATTTTATTCCCCATATTCTGAAATACACGAACGGGGAAAATGTCTCCCTGCCCTTGGTACTCGCAGTCATGAAGGCGGAATCCAATTTCAATGCAACGGCCAGAAGTCCGAAAGGGGCTCTTGGATTGATGCAGCTGATGCCCGAAACCGCTCTGGACGAATACAAGAAACTGGACATCCCGATCTCCAAGGAACGGCTGAAAAAGCATCTCACCAGGCACCCGGAACTGAATGTCTTCCTGGGCATCAAACATCTGCAATATCTGGAAAACCGTTTTGACGATATTGTCGATGCGGACCTGAGACGACAGCTGATCACGATCTCTTACAATGCCGGGTTTCGCAAAGTCAAACTCTCGTTCAAATGCAAGAGTTACTCCTGCCTCAGACTTCGCATCAACCGTTTCGGACACGCCTATTTCAGAAAAGCCGTTCGTAATCTACCGATTGAAACCAGAAGTTACCTGATCGTTGTCAATCGCGCTTACAAGACCTATTCTGAAATCCTGGCATCAAAAGTGCCTGAAAAGATATCAAAAACCGCATCGCAAAAAGACGCCGACAATATGCTGGCCATGGCCGATCGATCTTACCAGCTGTATGCCGAACATATTATGGAACCCCACATTTAACCGTCAGACGTGCCAACCGATTCGGTCCAGCAGGCTTTGCCAGCGATTCAATGCTTTTTCCGCCTGCTGCTGGCGACGCTCCCTTTTATTGCGCGGTCTTTTTTCCCCACTGTCCTGCAACAAACCAAAATTACTGTTCATGGGCTGAAAATTGTCCGGTGACGCTGTCATCAGATAGTTGACCAAAGCTCCCACCATGGTCTGTGCATCTGCCTGGGGCGGTTCTTCCTCCCTGATCTCAGCCAGTATATTCATGGCCACCCACAAGCCCATGGCCGCCGATTCCACATATCCTTCCACACCGGTAATCTGGCCGGCCAGAAAAATCCTGTTCAGGGTCTTTAAGGCCAACCTTGAATCCAGATGGATGGGGGCATTGATATAGGTATTGCGATGCATGCTCCCCATGCGCGCAAATTCACATTGTTCCAGCCCCGGGACTTGCCTGAAGACCCTTTTTTGTTCATTCCAGACCATTCGGGTCTGGCACCCGACCAGGTTATACAATTTCCCGTCTCTGTCTTCCTGCCGGAGCTGCAAAACAGCCCAGGGCTGTCTGCCTGTCCTCGGATCGGTCAATCCCACGGGTTTCATGGGGCCGAAAGAAAGCGTTTCCATGCCTCTTTCCGCCATGACCTCCACCGGCAGACACCCTTCAAAATGTTTTGCCTGCTCAAATTCCCGAAAAGGTACTTTTTGCGCCTGAAGCAGACCCGTGATCAACCCCTCGTACTCCTCCCTGCTCATAGGGCAGTTGAGGTAATCGGAATCTCCTTTGCCGTATCGGGAGGCCCTGAATGCCGTATTCATATCGATCGATTCTGTATAAACAACCGGGGCAATGGCATCATAGAAAAACAGGCCCTCATCGTTGAGCAGTTTGCGCAGCGACAGCGAAATCGCATCCGAGCTGAGGGGTCCGGTGGCGATAACGACTCTGGAATATGACTCACTCAGCGCGGGGATATCGATGACCTCCGATTTTTCGCACCTGATCCCGCGGCAATGCTTTATGCGCTGATCCACCCCTTCTGCAAATAGCTGCCTGTCCACAGCCAGAGCAGACCCGGCAGGTACCGCATGCTCTTCCGCTGAAGCCATGATGATTGACCCGGCCAGTTTCATTTCAGCCTTGAGCAATCCATGGGCATTAAAAATATCCTTTGATTTTAAGGAATTGCTGCACACCAATTCAGCAAATTGCCCTGACTGATGGGCCGGGGTCATGACGGCGGGACGCATCTCATATAAAACCACTGGAATTCCCCTGGATCCAAGCTGCCAGGCAGCTTCACAGCCCGCCAGACCGGCACCGACAATAGCAACTTGGTTTGATTGACCCATTCGAGATTCCAAAAAAGGGGTGTCTTTGACTAAAGCAGATGGTTAAGCAACACGCTTACCCTAAAATGGTACATCATGTTCTCCCTCTTCATCATTCAGCCAGGCCGGTGGACCGTCCAATCCATCTTCAGACTTTGAAAGGGTTGGCTGCTGAGCCGCATCCAGGATTCGCCATGCTTGCAAAGTGTTGAAATATTTTGTTTTTCCTTGAGGATCCGTCCATTTCCTGCCCTTAAGGTTGAAATGCACATCAATTTCCTGACCGATGGAGAACTTGTCCAGCAACTCGCATTTATCCTGTATCAACTCAAATTTCAGATATTCCGGGTATTGGGGATTTTCCGAAAATTCAACAACGAACTCCCTTTTTTTGAAACTTGCCGAAATCTGATTGATATCAAAAATATCCAGCAGCTTAGCCTTGATATTCATAACTGACTTTATTTGAAAAGGTTATTAAAAAAACGTAACTCTTCAGCATATGTTTTGGAAAGGGATCCGGGACCTGTAGGTAATTGAACGGATTGGAAGTGGTTAAGTATTGCCAGGATGGCAATATCAATGACCGCCCTCGGAAGACGGCCATGAATGGCCGTCGAGAATGCGTTCAATTGCATACAGATCTCGACTTCCTTGGATCGATAACTGTGGTGAATAGTTACAAATAAACATGCGCGCGACAGATAAAAAGAAACACTCACGTTTTTGGCACAAAATGTGATTGTCCTATCAGTGGAACCCGATTACATCCAATGAAGATGCTATTGATGGCTAAAATACACTGATTTTTTATATATTTTAAAGACTAAACACGGACGATTCCCATATCCCTGGTACGACTATGAACACCTCGCAACTTAATTCATCGGGCTTGGGGCGAAACCAGAATTCTACAAAAAATGCCTTAAACCGTAAAGATAATCCTTTGGATAAAAAACAACCCCTCGAAAATTCCGACGTCCGGTTGAGCCAGGCAAAACGATCAAACCGGGCAGAAATTGTTTCATCCCTGAAAGATCCAGCAAAAACCGACAGTGTAAAAAAGGATTTCGAGAATGAATCTCCTCAGATCAGTGAATATATGAAAATGATCTCCCGTTTTGAAAACAAGGTGAAACAGGATGAAATCGAAAAAAAGGACCTGGAACGGGTCCTGCAGGCACTGGAGGATAAGATTCTTTCCATGAATACACAGCAGAAAAATAGACTGAAGAACATCGAGCTCTTTAAGAAAAAAGGTGTCGAAAACCTGAAAACCATGCGGGAAACCCTGGTTGAAATGTTTGAGGATAAAAACGAACGGGAAAACTTCTTCGATTTTCTTAAAAGCCCGGAATTCGTTACCATTCTGCTGAATGAGCAGGAACATCCCAAAGGTTACTCACCCGCCACCGCAGGATCGAACACCCAGAACGGGAAACCGGTGAAGGAAGAACCGGGAGCAGCTGAACCACAGACCCCGCAAAGGGTCTAACCGGCTGAAACAGACGGTTCAGGAGCAGAAGGGGATCAGCAGTATCCCATGCGCCCCATGAAACGCATTGACAAAATCCGATTTTGAACTGACAATATTAGAAAACGAACGACAGAATCGACTGACCGGTGATTCGTTGATCACTGACCAACAACATAGAAACCGGACCATAAACATGATTTACAGAATTCAAAACAACCTGCTGCTGCTCTTGCCTGACTGGTAAAAGAGAGCCGCGATGTTGTTTTGATCAGCTGTTGTGGGCTTTCAGCCCACAAACAAATAAAGGCCGTGGGCAACTTAATTGTCCACGGCCTTTTTTTTTGTCCCATTGCCAGAAATGGCAAGCACTGAGAGAGCAGAAACCATCAACCCGAGGAGAATCATGACTTCAATGCCAGTGCATAAATATCAGCCCTTTCCAAAAATCAACAATCCCCATCGACGATGGCCGGACCGACGCATCACCCGGTCTCCCACCTGGTGCAGTGTCGACCTGCGAGACGGGAACCAGGCGCTACGGGTACCCATGAACCTGGATGAAAAACTGGCATTCTTTTCTCTGTTACTGGAGTTGGGTTTCAAAGAGATCGAAATCGGTTTTCCTGCTGCGGCTGCGGTAGAATTTGCGTTTCTCAGAAAGCTGATCGATGATGCCCTGATTCCTGAAGCGGTCTCGGTTCAGGTTCTGACCCAGGCAAAAAGTGACCAGATCCAGAAAACGTTTGATGCCTTGAAGGGAGCCAAAAAAGCCATTTACCACCTTTATAATTCCACCTCAACCGTGCAGCGGGATGTGGTTTTCAACATGAGCCGGTCTGAAATCATCCAGTTGGCGGTGAATGCCACAAAGGAGATTAAGGTGACTGCTGACAGCCTGCCCGCCACCGAGATTGTGTTTGAGTATTCACCTGAAAGCTTTACCGGTACCGAGCTGGATTTTGCCCTGGAGATCTGTGAAGCCGTGATGGATGTCTGGCAGCCAACCCCTGACAAAAAAGCGATCATCAATCTTCCAGCAACCGTTGAGATGTCGACCCCCAATATTTTTGCGGATATGATCGAATGGTTTTCCGGTCATTTTTCAAGACGGGATTCGATCATATTGAGTGTACATACCCATAACGACCGGGGCACCGGTGTCGCGGCGACAGAACTCGCGCTGCTTGCAGGTGCGGAACGGGTGGAGGGAACCATCTTCGGCAATGGGGAACGAACCGGCAATGTGGACATTGTAACCCTTGCGCTGAACATGTTTTCACAGGGCGTGGATCCCCAACTGGTATTTCAGGACATCAACCGGGTGGCTGAGGTTTACCAGGAATGTACGAGCATGCCGATCCATCCGAGGCATCCCTACGTGGGTGAACTGGTCTACACCGCTTTTTCCGGTTCCCATCAGGATGCAATTAAAAAAGGGATCTCTGCATACGATGATACCGAAGCCCGGCTGTGGAACGTCCCCTATCTGCCAATCGACCCCAGAGATCTGGGTCGGACCTATGAGAAGATTATCCAGATCAACAGTCAATCCGGGAAAGGCGGTGTCGCCTATATCATGGAGAGTCATTTCGGATATAAGATACCCAAAAATATGTACCCGGAACTAGGAGAGATTGTGCAAAGGGAGGTAGATCGAACTGGTGAAGAAATTCAACCCCACGAAATTCATGCGCTTTTTAAAAAAGCGTATCTGGAGGTCAACACCCCATTTCGTTTTATCGATTGCGAGATCCGTACCCGGGGAAAAGAAACGACCCTCAGGGCCCAACTGGAAATCGAGAATGAGCCCGTAACCATCAGCGGGTGGGGGAATGGCCCTCTGGACGCTCTGGGAAGTGCACTGAACAAAGGAAACCATGCCCATTTCAAACTGATTTCCTATTCAGAGCATGCTCTGAACGAAACTATTTCTGCATCCGCCGCCGCCTATATTGAAATCGAATGTTGGGGGAAAAAAACGTTTGGGGTCGGGATCGATGACAATATCGCTATCGCATCCATCAAGGCTCTGATTTCCGCTTTGAATCGCGTCGAGACGGCGTTACCTTTTCCACTCGGCCTTGTATCTGACCATCAGAGACTTGAACAGAAAAGCGACTGTTCACTGTGACTGATTTGATTGAGGTCAGGGGTCGATTTTCCGGATCCTTCACAATGGCATAGCCACGTTCCATTATCGACAGGGGACTGGCCGCATTCAGGATATGGGACAGTTTCTGAAGCCGATTGCGTTTTCGCTCCAGAATCAGTCCTGTTTGGAACATCAGTTGACGTTCCAGGTCCAGAATACGGTTCTGTGCCTTTTCAATCCGATTCAGGGGGGAATGATACACAAGCTGCTGATGAATATGGGCCTGTCTGTTTCCAGCCCATTGCAGCCGATTGCGGATGATGTTGCAGAGACGGTCACTCAGTTCATCCAGCCGCTGCATATGGCGTTGAATACCCCATTGAGGACTGCGCATGCGTTTCTGATATTGATGCAGACGGTCGCTGTATATCTGAAACAGCTGATGCAAGACAGTGATCAGCCTGCCCCGGGCTGTTTCAATTCGGGCCGTGAGGTCTGACAACAGGGGAACCGCCAGTTCAGCGGCAGCTGATGGCGTCGGCGCCCGCAAATCGGCGACAAAATCGGCTATGGTAAAATCGGTTTCATGACCGACCGCACTGATGATCGGTATCCGGGAGTGAAAAATCGCCCTGGCCACCACCTCTTCATTAAACGCCCACAAGTCTTCCACCGACCCGCCGCCGCGACCGATAATCAATAGATCAATATCCTCCATTTTCTGGAAATGCCCGATGGCCGCAGCAATCTCTTTCGCTGCGGCATCGCCCTGCACGGATACTGGGTTGAGCAGGACTGGTATGGAGGGAAACCGGCGACCTAGAACATTCAGAATGTCCCTGATCGCAGCCCCGGTGGGTGAGGTCACAATCCCTATCCCACGGGGCAAAAAGGGCAGCGGTTTCTTGTGCGCGGAATCAAACAGACCTTCACCGGCCAGCCGGGCCTTCATCTGTTCGAACGCCAGTTGCAGGGCTCCGGCTCCCAACGGTTCAACCTTGTCCACAATCAGCTGATAGCTGCCCCGTGGTTCATAAACCGTAATTCGTCCGTGGAGCAGGACTTCCAATCCGTTTTCAAGGGTGAAACGGACTCGCTGAGCCACCGAGCGAAACATCACGCCCGCAATCTGGGCATTGTCATCCTTGATATTGAAGTAGAGATGCCCGGAACCCGGCCGGGCAAGATTGGAAATCTCGCCCTGCAGAAATACTTGCCCCAGATTCTCTTCCAGAAGATGCTTGATCTCCCGGGTCAGTTGGGTGACCGTCAGCGCCGTTGACACCACTATTTTTTCCAGGAAAACATTTTTCTGAGTTCAGCCCCGATTTTTTCAATGGGATGATTTTCCGATATTCTGCGCATCCCCTTGAAGTTCGGTTGCCCAACCTTATTCTCCAAGAGCCACTTTTTGGCAAAGTCACCCTCTTGAATCTCTTTCAGAACGTTTTTCATCGCCTTTCTTGAGGATTCGCCGATAATTTCGTTACCCCGGAGTAAGCCACCATATTCGGCCGTTTCGGATACAGAGTAGTTCATGTAGTTGATTCCGCCCTCATAGAAGAGATCGACAATCAACTTCAATTCGTGCAGACATTCAAAATAGGCGATTTCGGGGGGATAGCCGGCATCCGTCAGGGTTTCAAAACCGGCCCTGACCAGTTCGGAAACACCACCGCACAATACAGCCTGCTCGCCGAAGAGATCGGTTTCCGTTTCATCCCGGAAGTTGGTATGAATCACGCCGGCCCGGGTTCCGCCGATTCCCTTAGCCCATGCCAGCGCATAATCCTGCGCTTTGCCGGAGGCATCCTGATGAACGGCGATGAGACAGGGCGTGCCACTGCCTTCGACAAAGGTTCTGCGAACCAGGTGACCCGGGCTTTTAGGAGCAATCATCACCACATCGACATCGTCGGGCGGCACGATCTGTTCGTAAATGATGTTAAAGCCGTGACCAAAGGCCAGCACGTTACCGGGCGCCAGGTTGGGGGCGATATCAGCTGCATAGATATCTCCCTGAAGCTGGTCCGGCGCCAGGATCATGATGAAATCCCCGGCTTTCGCCGCATCAGCCGTTTTCATCACTGTCAGACCGTCCGCTTCGGCCTGTTTCCAGGATTTTGAGCTCTCCCGCAAACCGACGATCACATCCAGGCCGGAATCCTTGAGGTTTTGGGAATGGGCGTGCCCCTGGCTGCCATATCCGATGACAGTCAGTTTCTTCCCTTCCAGCAAACTGAGATTGGCATCTTTGTCATAGTAGATCGGTAAATTCATAACATTCCTGATTGAAATTGATAATATTCAGCCACATCATCGGATGTAGCTATCTGAAACAAAACAGCAGACCCGGCATTTCCGGTCTGCTATTGCTTGACTGCTGCCTTTTCGAACGTGTCTTCGGTCTTATCCATCCATTGCCCCAGAAAGAGCTGATCTGACGGACTCATTCTAAATCGCTGCTCAACGATATATTCAGCCAGAATGGGCTTAATCAGTAAAAAATAGCTCTCACGCCAACCGGGATCCTTCTGCAGACGGACGTTATAAATATACTCCCGGACACCCAGTGTCCTTTTGAACTGGTAAGATACAGGAGTATGATACCGCCCCAGAAACATCAATTCCACCCGGTCGACCTCTGCCGCCATGTCAACGGTATACATCCCGCTCTGCGGATACACTATCTCGGCGCTGACGCGGTAGAGATACCCCGTGGAGGATTCAATCAACGTGCGGTTGTACTTGCGGACCAGAATAATCGGCTGCACATCAGTCAAATTTCCGGATACCTTCATCTTGCCGCTGACCGAGCGCGTCACGACACCGACGCGATAGTCCAGCTGATCCGAACATCCCTCAATCAAAACCAGTGACACAATCCAAAGCATCAGCACACAAAACTTTAGCATCGGACTTCTTTTCGGTTGCAGGACGAAATTAAACTCTCTCATTTAAGAAACCATGGCTGGTGGACAACCGAACAGTTTTACGAATTGTACCGCACCTGGAATACGACAGATCCTCTTCTCTTTCAGAACTTTATCTAACTGATATGCATGTAATTGTTAATCAATTATGGTTGCAGTTTTTTTTGATCCTGTCAATTTAGGGAGGCTGGTAAAATGAGGGACTCATCCACCTCTCCTTTTCTCACAAACCATCATGCCCTGTCGGGCACAACGAAGCATGAGAACGACATCTCGATGCTGACCCGCGACTGAAAGGGGTTCACACCAGTCGCTTCCGTGTTGCTATTCTCATACAAATTCATCCCTGGCATAACAATTGAATTTTTAAAACAGAGAGCCGTTTCAAAGAGACCGTGGTTTCTTGATATCAGCTTAAAATTCAAGCGAATAAAATCAGATGAAAGATTGACACGGTGGGATGGATGACTTCAACCGAGCAGTTTCTTCCGCTCAACCATCACCGAACAATCAGTGAAACGATCCACCGATTCCACAACAGGAATATTAACTATGTTACAGATCGAGAAAATATTCAGCACCTCTTTTGATCAGTTAGTGGAAAGTATTTTTCAATCTCCTTCCAATATACCTTCAGATAAACTTGGGTTTGGCGTTGACAGTCTTGGGGATTATATTGAAGTATACAGAGAAAAAAAATTTCTCGAAGCGGAAAGAAAAAAACTGAAAAGAATGCTGGCACGTAAAAACACAGCCCTAGGGGCACTCAAGCAGCAAATCCTGACCCATGTCACTGAAAAACAGGATAGTGAAAAACAGCGTGCCATTGAAGATCGGGAAAATATAAACCGGACCCGTTTTCTGGCAAACGTCAGCCATGAACTCCGGACACCGGTCAACAGCATATCCGGGATTATTGGGTTACTGCACGACAGTCACCTGACAACAGAACAGCGAAAACTGATCACCATCATTGAAAAAAGCTCACAATCACTTTCAACCCTGATCAACGATTTACTTGATTATTCTAAAATCGAAGCAGGGGCTCTGAAGTTAGAAAAAATTGTATTTGAACTGGAAGAAGCTGTTCAGGAGTGTGTTGATATTCTGACAATCAGCGCTCAAGAGAAGCATCTCCAGTTCGGGTATCAATTGTCAGACGGTCTGCCGGCCTTCATCGTCGGTGATCCGTTGAGACTGCGCCAGATTCTATTAAATCTGGCGGGCAATGCCATCAAATTTACCGAAAAGGGATCCGTGTTGATCCTGGTGGATCCGGTGGATGATATTGACGGTGAATTGACCATCCGCTTCCAGGTTAAGGATACCGGTATCGGCATCCCCGCACGTCAACGAAAAAAGCTGTTCGCAGACTTTTCCCAGGCAGATGTATCCACGACCCGCAAATATGGCGGCACCGGTCTGGGTCTGGCCATCTCCAAGGAGTTGACCCAGCTGATGGGAGGACAGATTGATGTGGAGAGTCAGGAAGGGGCCGGCTCAACATTCTGGTTTACCGCCCGATTTTTAAAATCCGCAACCGTGCCGGGTAACTCAGAAGCAGCCATCCCGACAGCATCAATCAACCAGCAGCCGAATGGGACCAAACCAAGAATTCTGCTGGTTGAAGACGACCTCATCACACGAAAAGTATCTTTGCTGCTGTTGCAAAAATCGGGTCAGACCCATGTGGATGTCGCCGAAAACGGATTGCAGGCTCTCGAAAAACTGCGACAATCTCATTTTGATGTCGTCCTCATGGATATGCAGATGCCTCAAATTGACGGATTGGAGGCAACCCGGCGTATCCGGCAATCCAATGACGGTATCCTTAACCCACAGATTCCCATCATCGCCATGACCGCCAATACCCTCGTTGAAGACAAAAACGAGTGCCTGGCCGCCGGTATGAATGGTTTTATTTCAAAACCCCTCAATGCCGAAGCGCTGAACCACGCTATCGAGTGCTGTGTCAAGACCACAAGGGGATGTGATGGGCACGCTGACAGAGTAGAATCCATGAACGAACTGCCCACAATTGATCGCGAAAAGCTTGATCAGTTGCACCAGGACATCGATGATAAATATGAAATCTTGATACGGTTTTTCCTGGACAACCTGCCCCTTAAAATTGAAAGGATACGCTCGGCCATTGTATCCAACAACGCTCAGAAACTGAAAGAAGCGGCCCACAAACTGAGGGGGAACAGTGCCAGTTTCTATGCGGAAAAAATGGCCGACCTCTGCCAGAAAATCGAACTGTCCGCCTGTGAAAACCCGGTAACTCTCTCCCAATGGCTGACCCTTCTGGAGAACGAGGCCAGAAGCGTCACTCAGATTCTCCGTTCGGAAATTAACGGCCGATAGCGCCCCCCATTTCCATGTTGCGCAAGGACTTGCCTGCAAACAGATGAACACACGGTGTTGTGGGGATCCCTGGTCTGACAATTAAATGCCAGATGGGCTTTCCACTATCCCCGGACACCCTGTTTCCCTTCACAAATAAGCGCATTCCCGAAGGAGTGATTCCTGGATAGCTCTCCGGGGGAGTCTGCTCGAAGATAGCCGAAAAAGATAAACCAGAGATTGTGCTTTATCATTCCCGATCAAATTGATAGATTTAATGTATCTATTCCGATCAACCGCGACAGATCCATCCTCTCAAAATGCAGAACAGCGTTCCATGCAGATAATAAAAATTTTACCTGAAGCATTAATTAATAAAATCGCCGCCGGAGAAGTCGTTGAACGCCCGGCTTCTGTTGTCAAGGAACTGGTCGAAAATGCCCTGGATGCAGGGAGTGATCAGATTGTCATTACCATAAAAAACGGCGGAAAGGACTTCATTTCGATCCTGGATAACGGAAACGGCATGTCCAGCGAAGATGCCCAACTGGCCATCGAACGACACGCCACCAGTAAAATAGCAACCACTGAAGACCTGGAACACATCAGCACCATGGGTTTTCGGGGTGAAGCGCTGGCGGCGATCGCCGCGGTTTCCATGTTCGAAATGACCACCTGCAGCAGCGAAGCGGATGGTGGTTTTCAGATTCGGGTTGAAGGAGGGAAACGAATTCATTCAGCCAGGGTTGGCTTTCCCAAAGGTACCCGGATCATTGTCGAAAATCTCTTTTTTAATACCCCGGCGCGGCAGAAGTTCATGAAATCTGTCAATACCGAATACAACCATATCCATGATCTGATTATTCGCCTGGCGTTGGGTCATCCGCATATTCAATTCAAGCTGATTCATAACAAGAATGTTGTCCTGAATCTCCCGAAAGGTCAGATTCTGGCGGACAGAGTACAGCACTGTTTTGGCTCTGAGATCAGCGCTGATCTGATTCCCTGTGAACACAGCGAGTCTTATCTGTCATATGAGGGGCTCATCTCACTTCCTTCCGGAAACCGGTCATCAAAACGATGGCAGCATATATTCATCAATGACC